>Ga0126336_10000703_pt1 | contig 14959 bp, 13 predicted proteins | sample SidCmetagenome_FD_92530 | JGI IMG/M metagenome (GOLD analysis project Ga0126336, IMG submission 92530) | Coral microbial communities from El Islote,Puerto Morelos, Mexico - Siderastrea C C metagenome | ecosystem: Host-associated > Invertebrates > Cnidaria > Coral | place: El Islote,Puerto...
AATCACACTTTTCGTCACGCCGGTTCGTAAAAAAAGAGGATCGCGCTAACATTTGTGAAACCTAGGGGTGGGGAGGGTCAGAATGGCCGGTTAAAATGCCCAATGGGCTTTCTTGTTTTAAATACAGTATGATGTAACTTTGATAGTTCCTTGGCACTCAACAGGTGCAAATTGTGCCAGATAATTTTAAAGCAAATAATAATTGAATTTTCAAGTTTCTTTCATTGTTGTTTTATTCCATGCATGACTTGTTTTAAGAGGCTTCATCGAGGGACTAGAGAAGTAATGCACAGCAAAATGTGCGAAGCCTTTTACAAAACTAGCTGCAAAATATAAATTGAAAAGATGGTTTGTGCTACATACGTAAATGATTTTTGCCTATTTTTGCGTCACTTTCGTACTCTTATGTGCGACAACACATCAAAATGACTGTACGACTCCGATCTCCCTAATGCGGTTGCTAGGCAGAAACGTATAAAATAGTAGTGTCTCCACGTAATTCTCAGTTCTACACTTGTCACAGTTACTTGTCTAAAGCGTAGTTACATTGTAAAATTAATACATTTGTCCGCCTTTTAAACCTTAAGGACAGTGCAATTGCCTGAAACGTCTTTGTTGGACCTTTTTAACGGCGGAACAATCCCGAAAAAAGGACGACCAAATTTTGTGTATGAAATAGTGTGGGCAAAGAAGTGCTAGTGTGGGTGAAATAAATCGTTTACGTTTTCAGCCAGTTTTGAAAACATTAGAGTCAGTTGCAGAGTGAACAGGCCCTAAAAGGAACGCACTAAAAATGGATACCTGCAAAATTCAAATGGCGTATGCTCTTAGGATTCAGAGGTTGAATGGAAGGTTGTATTGTATCGTATCGTGTCGTATTACATCCTTAGCATCGCATTGTGTCGCATCGTACTGTGTCGTGTCGTACCGTATGAGGCATAGAGTTCCGATACTAGCTACCTTCGGATACGACTACGTGCACGAGGTTAACTTTGGTTCCCAGCTCCCTCACTCCTGCCGGTTGCTGACCAGCAGAGAAGGAGGCTCGGTTAGGAAAGAGATTGGTGTAACAGATCACAATCTAAAGCGTGCACACCCAGTTTAGGAAAGTACTCAGTCTGAACGTCTGAATTCTCCCGTGAGGGGAGTGCCATTGTACTTTCCCGTGAGGGGAGTGTCATCGTACTTTCCCGTGAGGGGAGTGCCATCGCACTCTCGCGTGAGGAGAGTGTCATTGTACTCTCCCATGTGGGGAGTGTCATCATATTCTACCGTGAGGGGAGTGTCATCGATCGTGAAGAACGTCCAGAATGCACCATTTCCCTGGAACCCAGGCCACCCGCCAAAGTAAGACTGACTTTTGACCAGGTTAGTAATGAATCGATCGTCCTAGCTGATTTAATAATGTCGAGGTTCCCTCCCTTATTCTGATTATTTCTTCTCGGCCTCCCTAAAATGGACGATAGTTTGAACATTAGTTGTTACAGTTTGATCTCCATATTCTATTTGATTGCCAAGGAAAAATACCCTTTCCTGAATCACGAAATTAATTGTTCCAGTTGTGACCAATGATAAGGGACTAATAAAGGGAAGAATAACATTTCTGTGGGCAGTGATGTTGGTCGGCACGTGTCGGTCGCTTACTGTCCTTACTGCCGGTCTTCAGGCGATGGACTGGTAGCCTCCAACGCAGGTCGTCACGTATTCCAACCCCAAGATTGCGTGACGAACAATAACGTCTGCGTTGGAAGCTAGCACCGTGTTTGTTGGTTATTGACATCAGTTCGAAATGTACCACGACCAATCACCAACAGCCAAGGTGCTATTTATAATGATCCACAGCCATTCAATCCTATTGTATGATCAAGACCAGCAGCAAGCCATCGAAACGTCGCGATCAACATCAGTGTCTATCTATATCGCTCTCAAACTATCATAACAAACCACGATGAGTAACAACCGCATCTATCCATTTTTGTTTATAAAATCATTAACATAAATGAAGGTCCAAATATACGGCAATTGATTGGCTATTTGTTTTCGGAGTTTTCTTAGCGTTATATGAATCCTCAAGATGGTTCCTCTAACGGAACAGAAGCTACCCAAGTCACAACGATTTATTACCAGTGAAAATATGTATTTAAAATTATAGGGTTGGAAGAAATACGTGAAAATCAGTTTACTGTCTAACAGTCTTAAGATTTGATAAGAAAATCGTTTTCCGAATTCCTCTAGTCTACAGAGTTGGGTGTCAACTTGAAATAAGTTTGATGTGATCAGCCAGTGTTCTAAAACAGAAAAATATTCCTGTCACTGAAAAAACAATACTGTGCGTTCGAGGCAATGAAAGCCCATTTTCGTTTTGTTTTTGCCGAATCGAATTTTCAAGTGATTGCATATATCCCTTCCCTTCCCTCCCCCCTCCCCATCAAGGCATAGCGAAGACTTGAACTCGCCCGTAACCACTGCCTGGTAACCATATATCCCTTCCCTCCCCCCTCCCCATCAAGGCATAACCGAGACTTGAACGCGCCCGTAACCACTGCCTTTTGCTCCAGGCTGCTTTTGTCTGGCTGGCTATGCCATGCTGACGAGTCCTAGAAGGGACGGAACAGGTGTTCATGGCTGCCACTCCACGGGTTATTTGGCTGCGTGCGTGCGTGCGTGCGTAAGGTTTCGGCCCAAACAACAAAGATTGTGTGTGTGTGTGTGTGTGTGTGTGTGTGTGTGTGTGTGTGTGTGTGTGTGTGTGTGTGTGTGTGGGTGTGGGTGTGGGTGTGGGTGTGGGTGTGGGTGTGGATGTGTGTGTGTGTGTGTGTGTGTGTATGCTTTTTTGGCTGAGAAATTAAAAAGACACACACACAATCGATGATTTTTTTAATAGAGACGAAAGTTTTAATTGGGGATTAGAATGTTTAATGTAATGACTGTGTCCAGAAAGTATCAACGTGGTTATTTTGGTTTACTATGGTTCAACATCAATGGATAATGTTTGAATAAAAGTGAGTGAGAACCAATCCAAAGGTGAAATCTCAGTAAAATCATGCAGCTGTGACAGCCTTTTGGTTTTTCAGCCCCGGCTAAACGAATAAACATTTTCGTCCAACCTGGTATTTGTCACAAGTTCGGTGGCAAAACGGGCAAACAATGTTTGACCAAGCAGGGGACAAAGTGAGCCCATATAATGCTTTTTGCGTGTCATCGCTGAAAGTTATAACGTCAGTAGTTGCCACCCAGATTCCTTTTCTGATTGGTTGCTTTTCTCCGCTCGCGCAAGCCTTGTTGGCATGCAGAGGTGGCAAAACGATCAAACATTTTTTCGTTTCGCGAAAATATTGAGTGAAAATGTTTGATCTAGATCAAACATGGAAAACCATTTAAATGCAAAGTCGATATAGGTGGCTAAACAGTAAAACGTGTTCTTCCAACACGATGTTGGACGGAACTGTTTAATTGTTTAGCCTGGGCTTTAGAAAACTGTTTTCATTTCGTTTGATAATACATTCCCAGTGGTGTTCTTTCCAATATTCCAGAGGTGATGAAGCATTTTGGTCATGTAAAACCTACTTTAAAATTGAATGCAGTAGCCGCTTGATATAGGGTTGTATAAGGACGGGCATGGTCTCACGTAACATTTGTTTCGCGTTACTTCGCTGACAAAAGAGGACGCCTGCACAGCTTGGGTGTACACAGATGCTTGACTTCCTCCGACCTCCCTCCCGTGTTTGCATCAGATTATGTGAGCATACGCACCATTTTATATTTTTTACTGGCTTCTCCCGGCTGATTTCCTAGTACTTGAGTTTCTACGAAATTTTCTATTCCTTCTCAGCCTTACCGTACTTTTTCTTTGCTTTGTTTGATTTCAGCTCCCTCTGTTATTCCGGCAAACGTTAGTGGTCATCCCACCAGCAGCTCGTCTATTCGCGTAACATGGGATATTGTACGCTTGGAACGCGGGTTCAAACTCCGTCATTTTGTGGTGTCTTATAGAGCATTCGAGAATAATACCTGGGGAAGTGAAAAAGAAATGAAAGTCCTCGAACCTCGAAGTCGTCGAAGTCCTCGAAGTCCTCGAAGGATGGCAAATCTCACGGGACTTCGGGTCTTTACTAAATACGAGATCAAGGTAGCTGCAGCTACAAACTACACAGGAAACTACAGCCAGCCGATTAATGTCACAACCCGTGAAGGAGGTGAGGTGAACACGTTTCATGGAGGTCGGGTCCAATTATTTTAAGAAAACTGTTTTATGACAGTTTTATGGGCATGACAAAGTCCCACATCCCGGGATATTAGCACTCCAACTTATTGACTGGATAGGCTCTTGGTAGAACGAAACTGAAAAAGCCGTGGTGCCACTGTTATAAGCTTTCCGCATTTAGTCAACCGATTGACTGAGCCTTATGAAAATGAAAAATACAGTAAAATACCAATCATGAAACCCCATCCTCTGGTTATAAGCCCCCTTTTACTTGACAGTATTTTTGAAACAGATGAATGCAGTAAAATTCCGGTGTAAGCCGTCTTCCCCTGTCTAACTCCCCTAGCTCCTGTGAAAGCTACCTCACAATCCCCTTCTTATGTTCCCTTTTTTTAATTACGCCGCACCAGCAAAATATAAGCAACCCAACCGGTTTTGAAGTGAAAGACCTCATCACGAGAAAGTATAAGCACATTGTCGTAAACAGAGACAGGTGGTCTAGTTAATTTTAAAATCATGCATGACGTTCTTCAAAGAGCATAGGGCGTTTATTCAACGAAACGCCTTATGCGAGCCGAGCCCTGTTAAAAACTTTTATCGAATGTTCAAAATCTTTAACTGTTACAAGCGTTTATAACTAACTGCTTCAAACTTTACCTTTTCATCGATGCAGTACCTCAGGCGCCGCCACAGGACGTAAGGGCCGTTCCCGAAACAGTGTCAAGCATACGTGTAACATGGGACCCTGTACCTGAGCCAGACCGAAATGGGAACATTACTGGGTATAGAATTCAAGTGATGAACAGCAGTTTGGCCGTGGTAGCAAATATCAATATCACTGTTTGTGCAAAAGACCGGTCGGCTGTGATAGGAAACTTGACAATGTTTGTCACTTACTCTGTTAGAGTCCAGGCCTTCACGGTAGCAGGGGCTGGTCAATTTAGTCCTTATGTTAATACGTCAACGAATCAAACAGGTATAGTTGCCACATTTACATAACTTTTAATTTTAATAAGAAGTTGCATTCAACGTGGAACTATGTGGACCAACATTGTTGCGCCAAAAGTTGTCGTTGCCAATCTTCCCGTGTAACATTACCTTTACAGGCTATTTTTGGAGCCACACTAAGAAACTAAAATCTGTAAGGGCGTTTGATTTCAAGTGCCTTTAATCAACTAAGTAAGGCATTTCATTCACATCTCTCTGTGGGTGCTTATCAGTTGAAGGAATCGAGTTTGCAATGTTTATGAGCTACTTAGGAGGGGGGGGGAGAAGTTTAAAGGCATAAAGATGTTATGTGGGTGAAAAGTAGTTTTAAAAGTCTTGTTTGCATTGTCCTAATTGTTCTGATAATTCCTAATTTCTAAAATTATAAATGATTGTCAAAATGACTACTGCAGGGACTGATCAAACAACGTGAAAAGACGTGAATTACAATATTTTGACTGGCCAATACCAGTCTTCATCAGGTTTATTAACTATACGTAGTAAAACAATAAGCGGAAGTTACATCTGCACCTGCCGTTTTGGGTAGCTGCTGTGCGCATATCCCTGAGCACATTTGACACAATTAAGGTGAAAATCGGTTGCTATGGTTACGAGTTATGACGTCATGAATGGCAGGTGGTCACGCCATTTTGAAGAAAAATGCGTGTGTTTTCCCCTTTTTTAGGTGACAAAAAGACACAAAATGTAAAAGAAGCAAAGTGCTTAATTGTGTCATTTTCTACATTTCCAACATCAAAAATTTTCACTTTCCGCCGTTTATTGATAAGTTCTAATTTTGGGCAAAATCCAAGATGGCAGCCAAGACGGCGGCCATTTTGGATGACGTCACATACCCCCACTGACCTTGTAGAGCACATCACAGTCTTTCTACTAAAGTTAAAATCTTTTTAAAATATTTTAACAAAACAAAAACCTAAGGGGAGTTCCATCAACCCCCCCTCCTTAAACCACGGTGGGGGTGTGACTTTGCTTGAAATTTTCTCAATAACCCCCCCCCATGGTGCCCCAAGAACGTATCTCGAAGGCTGTAAGCACCTGACTTCGTCTTATTTTCTTGTCTAGTTCCTGGCCTTGTTTGTTACTTTTCCTTGTTTATCTAGTTCTTGGTGTTAAGTTACTTATTCGTCTAGTGCATAACAAGGTTTCGCTGATTTTTTCTAGTTCCTAACGTTCTCTTGAACGTAACAGCCACTGCGACCAGCAACTCGTCTATTGATGTGAAATGGGACATACAACGCATTCATCCCCAGTTAAATAACTCGCTGAAATACCGGGTATCGTATTGCCCAACGAAGGGATGCGGGGAAAGAAACATCACTGAAACTTCTGGCAAGATGGCAAAACTGCAAAATCTTCTAACCTATGTCGAGTATGAGATCAAAGTTCAGCCAATTAACATAACTGCCAAAGATGGGACGACGGTTGAATTTCCAGAAGGAAATTACAGCAATCCAGTTAATGAAACAACACTCCAAGGAGGTAATGAAACGTTTTAGGTATTGTACGTTTTCTGAATGTTGCGTTAAAATGAATAATGGTGGTAACAGGACTGAGAGGATCATGATATCGCCAGTAATCAAACGAGATATCAGGAGGGATCCAAACCATCGCGTAGTTGATTACAGACGAATTAAACGATACGAAGTCCCGCTGATAACTAATCATATCTGTAACAAAACTCGAAGTAAAGAATCGCAATAGGAAAAACGTTTCGGCACAGAAAAATACTGGAGTTTTTTTTTCCAGATGCATGAACAAAGAAAATTTATTCTAGCGCAACTGTCCTGTTGCAGCGCGCGCATTAACGCGTACTAACTAATTACTTAGGCATGGCGCATACAGCGTCCGATTAACACTGAAATCGGGGCTGACCAATCAGTTTCCAGAGTTTTGTTCCAGTTCAATCTTCTTCTTTATAGGACATTTGTCAGATGGCGCGTCATTCAGGACTACCGTGTAGAATTGGATTTTTGCGGGATTTTAATTTTGCAAATGGCCGATTTTTTGTGTTTTACGGAAACTAATTTTTGTGATTGGGAAACATTGGTTTTAATTGCTGGGGATTAATTTTAAGGATTTATAGGACGTTACGTTCAAATGGAATTATAAATTTTCGTTTTTGTGTTGAGTACCTTCAGACGATCCTTTTCTGTAAAACTTTTAGCTGCTAAATACGTGTGGTGTGCCGACTGCAATTTCTAATTCCATCCTTTCGTTTCTAAATGTAAAAGACCTTTTGATTAAATGGGCACCAACACGATGTTACATTACAAGTAAAAGTGATGCTTGTGTATAATTTTGACAGTGGAGTAAATTTTTGCGGAGAATATTTTTGCGGTAACTTTTTTTTTATGGAACGTGTAAAAAACCCTAAAAAAAACGTAAAAATTAGAACCCAGAAAAACTTTAGCGCCACACAGTACAACTACCAGAATGCTTCAGTTTATTCTTTTCTGATGAAAATTTGGTCTTAAACCTTACTGGGGCTACAACATTTGAATATGAAAGGAGAAACAAGATGAATTCTGGGTAGTTGTAACCAAATGACACCCTCGTGCAAATGTCCTATTGCTATCGCGCTGTTTTGAGAATGGTTCTGAAGCAAGACCGACAAATAAACCCAAATATCTTTTTCGTTTATGTCTTTAAAAATCCTACGCAGTTAATGGGATGCTTTTCGGAGTTATTTTTCGTCTGGTTTTCTCTATTAATCGGAAGATAATGGGCTTTTGCAAGATAACAGTGGTGCTGTAAATGGTTTGAACGCAGGAGTCATACCATAATTCGGTGAAGTATGATCGTCCGGGTGAGTGTAGTCCTGAGAAGGACTGTTTGCGATGAGATTGACTGAAGTTTCGACAACCTGAGCGGAAGTCATCATCAGAGTTACTCTGGCTTTTGGCCAGAGTAACCGAAACCCTTGTGATGAATTCATGTCCTTTTTTCCCATAGTTCCGCAGGGTCCACCAACTAAGGTCAAAGCTGAGCCTGAAAGTACCACTAGTATCAAAGTTAGCTGGCACGAAGTCCACTGGAAAAAGATTGGCGGAGTAATTATCCAGTACATTCTTGAGCTGCATAACGGTAGTCAGAAAATAGGTGATTACAATGTCAGCGGTAACGAGTTATCGTACGTGGTAAAAGGTCTACAAGTGTTCTCAAATTACAGCGCTAGAGTCCAGGCTGTCACTGCCCTGGGCGCAGGCCCTTTCAGTGGCTTTGAAAACACCTCAACACATCAACCAGGTAGGAACTTGAAGTGTTTTTGCATCGGATCCAGAATCACAAAGGTTATGGGTTTGAATATTGTTCGTCTTAATTTTTTTCCAAGATGTATTTGCAAATGTTCTTCTGGGGATCTGTCACGAGGATTTGCACATTTTGAGGTGAAAAATGTTCCGAGATTTAATACCTTTCCTTGAACACGAAATGTCCCTAGAACGTCAAGAGAAAGTAATTTAATGATTTTCTCAAAGAGAAAACAAACCATATCCAGTTTCTGACGATTTTTGCAAGGACCAAAAGAGAAACATGAAAACATTAGCCTAATTTTTTCAAGTTGCAATCCATTTTCATCCGAAAACTGGCATAGTGAATTTAAACAAAACAGAACTATTATTTTGGGGCTTCGTTCGATTGTAATATGTCTTTTAGCTCTTTAAAGTAATCCTAAAAGTAGGTAACAGTACCCTTTCAGACAGGTATTCCTTCAGTTTGCCAGCAATAGTTGCACTTACCAAAACTGAGTGACCGCAGGTGCCCATTAAAACCATATTTGCAGTCTGTTCGATTGCTCGATCGCTGATTCGCTGCATGCCATGCTTTAAACACGCTGAACACTTTTTCAGGGATCGAACGTTCGTTGGCAATCATATAGAAACCAGCCTTAATGAGGCCCTGCTAGGCTGGTAAATTCCGACGAACGACATGGCCTAGAAACAGCGGCATAAGACAGATGAAATGGCAACAAACGACACAAATATGGATTGAAACTGCGACAGCGACGAAGAATACAATAGTAAAATACCGACAGGGACATGGCTTCGTCCTCAATACGTCAAACGAAGGGTTTTGAAATTCAGACTAGTGACATTCGTAGCCCCCCCTAAAGGGCCTCCTTAATGCTGCATACTGAACTTCAAAGGCGAAGATCATTTATATATTTATTATTATTTTTAATTTTTACAACCCTAATCTCTGAAGCTTCATATGTATAATTTATTTCGTATATACCTTATAGCAAGAAAAGGTTGACAGTCATTACAGGTCGAGATATTAGTCTATGGTACTGATTCACCCGTTGCAGAGTTGAGTTCTCTTTTGCAACTTACTCTTTGCCTTGGGCTGTCCTCACTATTGTCCACGACAGGATTGCTTCCTTTTCGTTAATAGTGTCACCCTCTACCTTGTTCGAGCGTTGTGAGTTAAAACACCAAGAACTTATCTTGAAGAGCATTATGTGTATGTGTGTGCAATTATTTTATTCAGATATTCTTCGTAAGGGTGGACCCAAAACTAACTCTCTCTTTTGTTGTAACAAATTATTAATTCTCTTAAATTCTCTTTTTTCCTTTGATCCGCTCCTTGTTGTTATCTCTATACTTCTTTTTCTTTCCCCTTTTCCGTTTTCCGGTTGTGTGTGTGTACCCTTTTTTCCTCATGTGTAATGGTAATTGACAAATAATTGTAAATAATTAGTAAATTGTGAAGTCTTGTTATTGTAAAATGGATGTAATCAAGTAGTAAATTGTAATCCAAAGAAATTGTTAATTAATTAGTAGCCACCAAACCTGTGTAAAATAGTGACAAGAGGAATGTAATAAACTGTTGCACAAATTAAAAAAAAATTAATTCTCTTAAATAACTACTCATTTACATTACTTTTAGTGTTAAGAGAACTAGGTATAACATCAAGTTTAAAATAAAAAGTAGACGTCTATAGAACATAACAATCTCAAGCTCAATTTAGCAGTGAACTATTGACCAAATCTGAAAACCTCAAGTTCGTCTCACTAACAAAACGAAACCTCCTTCATTTATTTTATAGAATCACCAAGATAACTGAATGAAAGCTGAAAATCTTTTAACATTTTTTTTCAGCACCGAATGTTGTTCCCCAAAATGTCAGAGCTGAAGCCACTGAAAGCACAACTATTAAAGTGTCATGGGATAAAGTAGACGTTCCACATAACATCGGTTTCCAAGGATACCTAATAAAGTATGAAGCTGTCAAGAATCCTAGGCTTAATGGTACTGTTCATGTGGACAAGAATACTCTTGAAAAAAATCTTACCAACCTGAAGGCATTCACTGAATACAAAATTCAAGTCGCGGCCCGCACGACGCAAGCGGGTAACTATAGCAACCCCGCAAAGTTAAGAACCAAGGAGGGCGGTAAGTACTGTCAGATAAATTTCCAGTGCAATGGAACGTACTGAGATGACAATGAATAGATGATAAATCATATATGAACTGGGGAAATGAAATAAAATGGTCCTCGTAGTAATGTACACGAACATCGTTGTGAGGATCATTCTTCATTTGATTTCATTTCTGCAGTTCATATATGATTTAATATATATATTCATTGTCATCTCATTTATTCACTTTACGGAGTATTCGAACTAACAACTGACCGAGGCCTTGGTAGCTCAGTTGGTTAGAGCATCACACTAGCACCGTAAAGGTCACAACTTCAAATCCCGTCCAAAGCTTCGCAATTTTCTCAGGCTTAATCACAATTTCTTTATTGTGTGCACCAATGCGAGGACCATTCTTCATTTGGAATGTATTGAGTCAGCACAGTAACTCAAAGTGTAAATTCGAATTTCTGTTGAATTTACGCTTTGAGTTACTGTGCTGACTCAATACGTTCCAAATGAAGAATGGTCCTCGCATTGGTGCACACAATAAAGAAATTGTGATTAAGCCTGAGAAAAATTTGGACACTAAATAATAAATGAGATGACAACTGGAACCAAATGGTAAATGCTAAACAGAAAGAAAAACAAATTGGAAATAAACATAAGGATAACCAAAAAAGATGATATTGTTGGTTGTTGTCATGTCACCAATGTTCAATGTTCGCGACAACCAAAATAGAAATGAAATAAAATAATAGATCGGGGCTTCAGCTTCTTGACTAAACAGAACGTTTAAGGGTAATTCATTCATTTGTTTGTTTTTTTGTTTGTTTGTTTTCTGTTGATTCTTTAAAAAGCGTTTTTTAATGTTAAAACAACTGCCTTTTTATTAAGACGTTACTTTCTATGGTTTAGTTCCCACGCTTCCGCCATCTAAACCTTACCCGGAGATCCTGGACTCTATTTCTGCGAGGATCAACTGGGATCCAGTCCCAGACGGACACCACAACGGCATCATACGAGGTTACCGCGTCTTTTACAAAACAACTGGAAACGACACTTACCAGGAAAAAGAGACGATAGCCAAGGCCAAAGCACTTCTTCTGACCGGATTGGTTAAAGCTGCTAAGTACGACGTGAAAGTGCTAGCATTTACTAACGCTGGAAATGGCAAATCATACAACTTCACTTTCTCGACCCTCGACGACAGTAAGTAACAGAGAACTTTTCTAAAAGCTGGGTCTACAACGAGGCACGTGGGACATCAACTCTTGTTTATTTTGTTCCATTTTTCTTGTTTCATTTGATGACTTCAGCTGATGGCATGTTGAAGCTAAGATTGTCTAACATTTTAGAGGTTTTGTCAGAACGTGTTTTACAAAAGAATAAAACCGAAAGACAACAGTTTGGTCTGATCAGACAAAATGACCATTTGAGCCAAAACGGTTAGCACAATCAATTTTTTTTTAATCGCTAAACACTGCTGAAATAATTTTCCGGGCTGAGGGTTTGTCAGTTTTAAAAGTGAGCACTACATACACGTTAAAATAAGAATAAAAAGGAAAGGTAATAGTTTGGTCTGATCCCAAAGGTTTGTTTGTTTTTCGCAGAGGCATATAGTTCTTGGTCCATACATTGACTTACAGTATTAAGAACGTAGGTTCTAACAACAAATTATAATGTCAAGTCCAGGCTCAGCCTCAGCTCAAAAATTAGACGTCTCATGTACAAATCTAAGTTATACTTCCTTTGCGGTTGAAAATAGTTTATATATATGTATTATATATATATATATATAGATATATATATATATAGAGAGAGAGAGAGAGAGAGAGAGAGAGAGAGAGAGAGAGAGAAAGGTGTAAAATGTCTTTACCTACAACAAGAGATACAGATACAGTACATAAGCAGTGCCATAGCTTTTTAGTTGGTTTGCGTGCAGTGCTTTGTAAGGACCTTTGCTTTGACAAAGGCCATTAGGACACTGACGACGCGTTTTATGCTTACTGTAATCAAATTCCTCAGAAAAATCGTAATTGATAGCATAAATCACCAGTAGTCTATACAAGAGACACAAAATCCTGCACGTACAAAATCACTGTTAAAATCATATGAAAAGTTGCCTTTATAAACCGCCCTTTAGTGCGTTCTGCTGCTGGCTATCAGTATTGGCCCCGAGTGTTCAAAGCCTTGATTAGGTTTTATCCATAAATAGTGGTGGCATGTCATTTTGGGAATTAAAAAAACTCAAAAAATGTAGAAATTTTGCAGGATCTTACAATTTTTTTAGTACCTGCTCTAGACATAAGAAGCATGAAAATGCACGATTTTCACATTAAATTATTTTATCTAGTTCCCAGTCGACCACCGGCTGCACTCGCAACTGTGAGCAAAGTCTCGCCGCGCAGCATCAATGTGACCTGGAAACCAGTGCCTCAGGAATTCATGCACGGAACGTTGGTACATTATGAAGTGACATACCAGCCCATTGAGGTTGGAGATATTACTAAGGAAGAAGAGCCGATGCAGAGGATAATAGTTGAAGCTGGACAAACTTTTAAGGTGTTGGAAAATCTTGAACCTTATGTTGAATACAGAATATCAGTTGCAGCCAGGACGGCGAAAGGACTGGGGCCCAGAGCTTTTGCCTTAGGAGGTATAGAAAGTTCCATATTAGGTGCGGTTACACGGGGCACTTTTACCGGTGGTAAATGACCTTTTCACTACGGGAATTTAGCGAGTGTGACCGGCATTTCTCGAGGTATATTTCCCGTGTTAAATATCCACGGATACGTCAAAAAGATCACACGAAGCGCCCATGACATTTAACGTGGTAACTTGCAATGGTGTTTTGATGCCTAAGGTACAACAGCCAGTCACGATACTCGGTTTGACATCAACACGTAACCGCAAAGTGACATAATATTTTTTCCTTGGCAAATCACAACTCGCGTGTGACCGCCGGTTAACACGGTATACCAAAACCCATGCAAGTGTGATACACCGTGGGATGAGCTACCATGGGCCGGAAATGCCATTTACCGTGGTGTGTGTAAGCGCACCTATTATTTCAGCACTGGAAGTGATGGGGAGGTTTAATTAAACTTTACAGGATAAACATTGTGCCACTTTTTATCTCATATCTTGGTAAACTAACGCAAGCATTGCAATCTACGGTGGTCATTTTTGAATCAGTAGTCATCAAGAAAGGCACTTTCCTGTACTGGCCTGTCGCCCTGTCACGGTGCCAGAGCTTCAACTCCATCCTTGGACCACCACATGGCCAGCCAGCCGCCCTATTAAAAGTTGATTTCCACTGTCGCGTAAATTATACGTGCGTACGGGCGTGAATTTAACTGCCTTTACGTGCGTAAATAAAATTAGAGACGATGTATGAACGGCTTACGTAAACGTAAAAGTTTTCAACTTGTATGAACGTAAAAAGTTGAAAACTTTTACGTTTACGTAAGCCGTTCATACATCGTCTCTAATTTTATTTACGAACGTAAAGTCAGTTAAATTCACGCAAGTAAAATTTACGCAACAGTGGAAATCAACCTTAACTCACTATCAGCATTGTACGCTCTGACAAGAGGAATCAACTTATCTTGTTTTTTAACCCTTTCATAAAACGTGAAGCAAATCAACCTGCGTTATTATCCACTCCCATGCGTGTGTTGTTTGTCGGCTGGGTCGTCTGGAAGACCGTCGACTGCGAGAGAGGCCTCAGGCGTCTTCCACCCCGCCCCGTTACATGCATTTTCTCTGATTTTGGCCTCGTTTGTTATCTCCAAACATTGGTCCTGCGTTTATCGCAGGACTCCTCCCGCCTTGTTTCAGGTTTACCTACCAATTCAGTCCCCAGTATATATTAACTGGATGGAGAGGGACATTGTGGAACAAAATTCTTTTGACTGTAAATGGTTTGAACCCAGGAGTCCTTTCATAATTCGGTAAATTGTGTTCGTCCGGGTGAGTGTAGTCCTGAGAAGGACTGTTTGAGGTGACATTGACTGACGTTTCGACAACCTGAGCGGAAGTGAGTTGCAACCGTGAGTTGCAACAAGACTTCTCACCAACGCAAGTAGAACAGCAACCGATCGCACAAAGGCAACAGAGTCAAGTGAACTGTGAATTGCCAGTAGATGTTTTAAGTCTCTGGTCGTTGTCCTGATTGGTCGACGATCTCGTGATGTTATTGGTCGTCTGTCAGTTAAGCCGTGATGTTATTGGCTGTGAAGACTGTTAAACGTGATTGGTGCGTTTAACAGTCTTCACAGCCAATAACATCACGGCTTAACTGACAGACGACCAATAACATCACGAGATTGTCGACCAATCAGGACAACGACCAGAGACTTATAACATCTACTGACGATTCACA
>Ga0126336_10000704_pt1 | contig 14957 bp, 12 predicted proteins | sample SidCmetagenome_FD_92530 | JGI IMG/M metagenome (GOLD analysis project Ga0126336, IMG submission 92530) | Coral microbial communities from El Islote,Puerto Morelos, Mexico - Siderastrea C C metagenome | ecosystem: Host-associated > Invertebrates > Cnidaria > Coral | place: El Islote,Puerto...
CCATCCCTTTCTTCAAAGCTTATGGTGAAGTATTGTGGTCTTTTAAAAGACGTGCATTATCATCAGTAACATTTCCTCAAATAATTACTGTTAACTGTATAAATTATACATTGTGGAACTTTCATTGCATCTCACGTGCTGCAAATGCCCACAGGCACTTTTTGTTCAGATCCTACGCTAGCCTTATATGTGTTGTGGGCTACGCTTAGAATATTCAAATATGCAGATTCAAGCCTTTGAGTGAGGATAAAGATTAAAAAGGAAAAGAATGCCGAAGTTTTGGTGGGGAGAGGGCACTGTTGCACTTTTGTAGTCAGTCCTTGTAGTGCTTCTGAGGCAGGCCCTTATCAAATTTCCCTGGGAAACTAGTTGACACTATGAAAGGATTTGAGACAAACTCCTGTCCTGACATACACCTGATTAATGCTCTGTACACTCAAAGCTACAGGGATCAGTCTCATGGCAAACAATGATCATTATTCCTGAATGGGAAAGGCTAAAGGTTCTAGCATCACTTTCCTTTCGTTACACACATAGAATTTCAGCACCAGTAGCCTGTGAACAGGCCTCCAGGCTGGAGATAAGACGGAAAAATATGCACCGAGTATAGGCAGCCGAGGGGAACCATACCCTAAGTTTCTGGTGAATCCTCAAGAAAAGCCTTTAGTCGTGATCAGCAACTATAACTGTAAACGCATGTGTAACAGTAAAATGGTGTACGTGTACACTGTACATGGAAGCCTAAATTGACGTTGGCTAAACCTTGTTCTGGTTTTGTTCAGGGTGCAGTAGAGACATTCGTTGGTGCTGGTTTATCTCTTGGTCCAGCTTTAGGAGGAGTTCTTTACACAGTATGTAAGCTAATAAAATCCCGGGGAGTACTCCCTATAGTGGGAGCTATACGGGGAGGCTCCGCCCGGAAGGGGTGCCTTTTTCAAGCAAGCAGTATATAAAGGGTGGGGAAAATCCTCATTTTCATACCTGACAGGGTCACAAAATCCGCTGCAAGGTGAGAGAGATGGTGGCTAAAGCCAAGTGTGTTATAGGAACTAAATTTTGGCAGAAATAACAAAGCGAAACTAAAAGGGTTTGAGCCTTTGAGCAACTGGGCCAGCAGAACTGAAAACCCAACTAAAATATGGCGATCACAGGAAATCCTATTGTTTTGGCTTATCCTTGAGGTATAAGAAAGGGGTGCAATTTTGCTCCAGGTATATGAAAAGGGTGCCATTTTGGTAAAAATTAGCATAATTAGGGTAAGGGGTTGAGCCTGCAGGCTGAGCTTCTCTGTCTAAAACTTTATTAAGTACCCCAGGGAAAAAATGCAGCAGTATAAATATTTTCTACAGGCCTTCAATTGAGTACAGTCGAATCTCCCATAAGCGACAGCCCAGAATGTCAAGCCTGAGTGGCTATTTACAGGCGGTCGTCGCTTACGAGCGATCAGACCACAGGGAGTCACATTTTCTTATATCCGAGCTTAGCAAGTTTTAAAAGTTTACTTTCAATAGCCCACGCAAAGACTGACATAAACTCAAAATGAAGTGTAATATCTCATTTATAGTATTGATAATTGACAGTTCAATGCACTCGACTTTAACAGAGATCAGGTGTCACAAGTATGTATAACGCCACTCTACACAATTTGCACCCGGTTAGATGGGATCATGTGTGAAGTGGTCACTCACGAGAGGTTATAGACAACAGAAAATCCAAACTGTCAGCCCAAGGAGTGGCCGCTTACAAGACGTAATCGCCTACGAAAGATTCCAATTATAGTGATTTGACTGTGAAAATTGTGGTATTTTGGAAAAGTAGTCGCTGAAGGGAGGAGGTACCTTACGGGAGGTAGATGCAAAAGGCGGCTCGACCGTACTTTGGACATTTGAATACACAGAACTTAGTTAAAGAGGTTTCTACTTAGATTGCAAAAAGACCAGTCATTTTTTTCTCAAATACTTGAAGTACAATATAAAAATTGGTCTGAGCAAGGGTTATTTACCTGGAACGAGGGGGGAATATGTGATATATTCACCTAGTACCGTCACGCCTTCACCTTTTCCGGCAGCGAATAAAAATCAGGGATTATGAATTATATTCCCTTGAAAAGAACAAAGAAAGCCCAGCAACGGAAAAATAAAATAAATACGGGCCCTTTCTGTTCTTGGCCCTTTCATCAATGTCTTCAGGATTATTAAATATCTCAATCACATGTACTGTAAATTATCCTTACATAGGTTGGTGGCTTCAAACTACCATTCATTGTTTTGGGTTCTGCTATGATTGCAATCATCCCTGTTGTGTTGGTTACCTTAAATGATAAAGGTTTGTGGAAAGTGTTCCTTTAGTTTTAATTTTAAGAATATTAATTTTTCTCCCCGCAGCATTTTGAATGGTCTCTTTTTGTCCCAGTTTCTACAGATGTTATAACATAACATTTTCTATTTGCCTGGACTAAATATTTAAAGCACTGTCTTAGTAGCGTCACAGTTTAAATTTCAAAACACAGAAACGGGTCTGTTATATGGAGGTAGAATTTATATGGCTGTTGTCTCTCCAAGACCAAGCTAAGATAGTTGTTTGTGGAAAGGATGTGTGCATGATGTAGATCTGAAGCCAATCAAAACCAGACTTTTTATTTTATCTGAGGAAAGGGAGCTTGCTTGTAACCTACCCCTTCCCCCACTCTTCCCACCTCGGTGCCTGCAGCACACAACACTGGCTAATCTAAGGGTGGACGAGTGAACTGAAAGTAAATAAGGGCCGGGAAGGGGGTTTTGTCTGCTATAACAATTTTGAGCCTTTGAGCTGACCTGATCTAAGACAAGCAAGGCATTGCTACACTTCTTAATGCAACTACTTTTCTTCGTCCACTTTTTACATTTCCCCTGTTGCTTCAAAAATTAGTGACAGTTATGTTAATGTAGATGTCCACATAATGAGCAAGTCTGTAAGAAAATTACATAAAATAATAAATAAATGGGAATTAGCAGTGGCACATCCACGAGGTGGCTCTTCGTCCGCTGTGTCGAGATCGAATTGGAATTTAGAAATGTTGGTTTTTGAGGAGAGGGGAAAACCGGAGTACCCGGAGAAAAACCTCTTGGAGCAAGGATGAGAACCAACAACAAACTCAACCCACATCTGACGCCAAGTACGGGAATCGAACACGGGCCACACTGGTGGGAGGCGAGTGGCTTGATTGCTTACGTAGTAAATTTTTAACAAGGATACAGAAATGCTTTCATAACGTCCAATGTGTTTCAGGGTTTAATTCTCTATATGACTTACTTTGTCGCTTTTACAATTAGAAACCCCCGGAAGTGAGAACACAGACGAACAATCAACGTCCATTTTCAAAGCATTACGAATCCCTGGTGTATTCATGTTGGGTAAGAATAAGTTATTTAATTTTATATAGTTCTTTTTTCTCACTGACTTGATCATGCAAGTACAGTAGAACCCGCCCTTGAAAGTGTAATTTTCTACAACAGCAACAGCAAATCTACTATCAAACTAACACATCACAACATTTTTTGTTCCACCTGTAGGTTAGTGCTAGTCGAGGCATGTGGAGACAAGTGTCTAAAACTTAAATTTCTACGTCATAAGTGATGTTAGGCCTAGCTACAAAAATCCCGAAAAATGGCCTAAAAATCTTTCCGGGATTTCTCCAAAAATGTTCTAAAAATCTCGGGTTTCACCTCAAAAAATCCCATAAAAACTCCTAAAAATCTCTAAAAATCCTATTATAATAAAAAAAACTGGGTGACCTGTGGTGAAAATTCTATGGCTTTGGCTAGGCTTTCAAATCAACGCCCGCCATTTTGAACTCACCGGCAGCAAGGAATGCTGGATTATGGGTAAAACCACTGACCGATACTGTGAGGGAGCATCAATAATTTGCAAACAAAGGCTTCACGATCGCTTGTGACGAAACATTTCCAAGTTTCAAGCTTTTTTGTGATAAATAAACAAAAAACCCTTGAAAATATTCACCAAAATCTCTAAAAATCCCTCCAAATCTCTAAAAATCCTATAGTTTTCTAAAAACCCCGTGAAGCTCTAAAAATCCCGAAAAAAGTCGGGACTTTTGTAGCTAGGCCTAAGGGATGTATTCTACTTCTGGAAAAGGCAACATTCATCCTTCTATCATTCTTATACACTACAGAGAAAATTACATGCACGTGAGACCTGACTCACTACTTCATTGATTTATAAAGGTATCCTGCTTTTCGCGTTTGCAGCACTCTGTTATGTCATCATTGGCTCATCTTTTGCATACATAGAACCTATCTTTGGTCCTCACATGAAACAAGTAAGGCGATATTAAGAGAACTTAGTTTGGTTTTACTTGTGCTGTCAGGTAGAAATATTTGTTGAAAATTCCACGTAAATTCAGCTCAGTGATTGGAGCCGTCGACGAAAACACAAAACTGATCAAGTGGACGAAAGATCGAGTTATCGAGAGGGTCAATTTCAACGCTGTAATGAGTGAAGTTGGGGAAACTCTTTTCATTTCGAGTTATGGGCGAAATTCTTGCGACATCTCCATTTTGCAATTTTGGGGAGGCTACGGTTCGGGACTAGGTTTTTGTGAATGTAAAGCATTTGTCCAAACTGTCCTTAAGAAAGACCAGAAGAGGTCAGTAAATTAGCTTCTTTCCTTTATCGTAATTTAAAAATGGGGCAAAAACCGTGAAAATTTAATGTCGTGAAAATTTCCTGTATTAAGAGCTTTCCTCTCTTGTCTTTCGAGTGCATGTGGGTAAATTTTGTACTGAAGCCAGTTCTAGTGTTTCTTTGTATGTTTGCCTCCTCTTTATATTTGATGTTTATGAACGAAATGAAATGAATGCATGAATTACATTCTATTGAATGAACGAAGTTATTTGAGTGTCAGCGTATTTGGTTTCTAAAAAACAAATTGTGAAGACCTTAAAGCAGCTTAACTCCTTGGAACTGTGAACAGTTGTTAACTTGCTCCTCAAATGCTGCCCTTGAAGGATAATTTAAAAAAAATTCTGGATATTAATAAAACCCCAGGACATTTGTACACTGAAGAAGATGTAAACATGAATTATTTCCTTTTGCAGCTTGGTGAGACTCCAACATATACTGGACTCATGTTTTTCCTTTTTTTTGGAGTATATGCATTGTCTGCACCAGGGGTTGGCTGGATAGGAGACAAAACAGTAAGTTAGCAATGACTTTTTTGAGCAAGGAATGAACTTTAACGTACATAAACCCAGTTGTAATTGTGGTGTGATTCAATCTCGGACCCAGAGTCCTCCGGCGTCTTGGTCAGCGGGCGATCGCCAAGGGAGGCTTTGGGGTTCAGGAATTTTTACCACATAAATCCTGCGGTTACCGGTTCTTAGTTTTCTTGCGGCGAACAGACAATCAGAAACATAATATTTCTTCTACTGTGCTATCTACGCCGTCTTGGCGACCGTTCGCTGACCAGCTAAGAACTCTGGGTACGAGACTGGGTGTACTTACAATTGACACGAGTACAAAGTGCCTAAGAATATTTAAATTCCATTAAGTTTTAAAGGTGACGTAATGCTCTCGTTAGGTTGCATTATAATTTGCAAGGTCGGTAACAAGTCAAAAGTTCATTAACAAATAACATTTACAATTTACAAGTTCATTAGCACACAACACCTCCCCCCGCTCTCTTTTGTACTATGAATGAACAGCAACTATTTCTTTTACTCCATTTTACTTGCCATTCTGGTCTTCATGACCCTCCGCTAACACGATGCACCTATAGATCCTGGCAGAGCTGACTTTCTTGAATGACTCGAAAATTACAGTGTTTAAACTTCGCTTTCTTGTTAGAAATGCTACCGAGGGATGCTTATATTGGGATTCACTGGTATCGGATTTTCCTATCTTTTGCTAGGACCCGCTACATTTCTACCGTTCCTTCCTGACAAGTATGTACTAACTCTACTTAAACTAACAACTGCCTTATTAATTATAAACATTACTTAATTACATTAATTATAAACATCCTGATGCAGATAAGAGTGCCTGTCAACTTCGTTCCCAGAGACTCTCTTCTTCCTTTTCCCTCTCGCTACAGGGGACGGAAGAAGAGAGACCCTGGGAACGAGGTTGAGTGCCTGTTGGTAAAACAAATGGGGGCCCGCATAGCCTGGGGAACCGAATGAGACCTGACTAATAAAATAGAGATTGCATCCATCAGGAACTGTAATGATCGGTTAAGGAAAGTGACTCCTTTTGTTACTGTGCATACGTTCTGTGCATCTCGGGTCTGGGACGAGATATTCAAGTTTCTTAAAGAATTTGTCCGCTAATGCAATGGTAGTTTTGCGCTGTTTATGACTATGTCGAAAAAGCAGATCTTAGCAAGGGCTTCCAGAATTCAAAAACAAAATCGAGGGTAACCGGCCACGCAGTTTTCAGTTATAATTGAGCTTAAATTTGGAAAGGAATTGCCATACATTCTTTGTATTTAAAGGCTTTGCTTAGAGTTATGTTGCATATTTATCGATGAAAAGTGCGTGGTAACCTGCATGTGTTTTTTTAGATTTCCAATGACCCTTGCCAAGATCTGCTTTTTCCCCATAGTCATAACCTTTACCTATTAGAAGCCACGGTCCTTAACTCATTGATCTACTTTTAAACTTTGCAGCAAGGTATGGTTGGTGTGTATCGCCCTGCCCGTTTGTGGTCTTTTCACAGGATTTTCCTTTGTGACAATAATGCCAGACATGTTAACAACGGCTAGGTAAGCGTGTATTTACAGTCACCTTCACCTGTAGAACAGCGCCGATAAGGCTGCAAAAATACATTTCCCTCTTTTAGAAACATGCGAAACAGCAGAAAAGATGAAATGGAGCGCAGTCACAAACTCATCAGCCATGAGAAGTATTGTGTTGCTCGAGAAAGTTGCAAGAATTCAGTTAGTTTTATGGAGTGTTTATAGGACTGTTGACGGTGAAAGTTTACTGATAAAATCATCGAGTGTTCCCATACTGGTTCGAGTTTTGTTCAGGTGGGAGATGAAACCTCATACCGCATTTGCAGAAACCATCTTTACAGCTGTGTCCGTTTCAATTTAATACGAAGTGATCAAAACTAAAAGTATTATGAAACAATCGACGACACTGCCTGGCTATAATGTTTTTAGTCTTGCATTTTCCCATCGTCGGAGACCCAGGGACAGTTAGTTGGGTCGAAGGAAACGGCGCGACGAAAGTTTTCAAGAAAAGGCGGATGAGTTGCTGGGTACCAACTCTCACCAGACCATTTCCTAATGGCTTCGCGAATGCCGGCTCCTGATTGGGCACAAAAAAATCCTTTGTATTATTGTGCCCCATCAGCGAGCAGCAAATCTCTGAGTCCGTTTCGTGTGTTCTCACATGGAGAAAGTACAAGAGATCGTTTGTCCGCCATATTGCCTTGCTTGTTTGTCGAAAATCTAAGGCTCTTTTCATGGAGAATCTTACCTTAAATGCACCACGAAGCTTAAGGACATGGAGAAAAATTTGTCACGTTCAAGTGAAGAGCCAGTTCACCGGAGAATTTGTACTGATCTAACGTATCGTACTACTGTTTACTTCTGATTCGGGACCCGAAAGATCGCAGCCTTTTGTCCAGTTGCTTGTGACTTATGGGGAAGATAGCTGTTTACAAAAATTATTTTTGTAAGTTATTCAAATGTGCCAACCACTAAAACAAAAGATCTCCTTGTTTCAACAGCCAATAGATCTTTGGTTGCCACATTAACCCTGTTTAGCCCTGGGGGGTGGGGGGGGGGCACATTGTGCCCGCGCTGACTTTAACGAACTATAATTTTTATACGGGTGGCCGAATAATCACCAAAACTCGTGACTTTTCCTAAAATTTATCAGAGAATATTTTCCTGTGTCAGTGACGTGTCTATTATGATTGACGTTTCCATAGCAACCGTCTTCTCAGGAGTGTATTTTGACTGTTTTCTGTCGTTTTCCAGTCGTTTTGTTTTCAGTTTTTTACCCTTAGTTTGTAAGAAAAAGATAATCCTTTGCTTTTTTGTGCTCATTTTGATGAAGTATGTTTCCTAGAACAAATTCATATATTTTTCGATGTCGTCATTGTCAACTGTATAACTGCAGGATGGGGATCCAAGATGGCGGCCTCAAATTCAAAATGGCGGGTTTGTGACGCCATTATGACGTCATGACACGTCATAATTGACACGTCATAACACCAATCTGTTAAGCTAATGAAGTACTAAATACGTGCCAAGTTTCGTCCCAAAAGCTTTAATACTTTTCGAGATCTGTAGGGGGGGAGGGCACTTTGTGCCCCCCCCCCCAAGCTCAGAAACTCAAAAAAAGCCCAGGCGAAATAGGGTAATATCAATAGGTGACGTCAACGATACCTTAGGTATAAAAGGTAGGATAGAATTGTGCTTGAAGTTCTATAACAAAATGAAGGACCTTTTCCAATGCTTTTACTACCCGAGTTTCGACTTACTGATTGTTCCAGTGTTTATTTTTGTAACACCTAATTTATCTATTTATTTTTTTTTTGTGTTAAGCCATATAAAAGATTCAGTAATTATAATATTTAAGCTTACTTATTTGATAATAATCCGTAGTATATGCTCTACAAAGGTTTAACCTTAAGCCTTGTTTCGGATTCTTTTACGTGTTACTTCGCCAGACAACTTTATAACTTTGTTGTAAATCAACGGAGAGAATAAAAAAATTAATTTAACTAAGGTTATTAAATACTGGGTGAACGCTTAGTTTTAAGCTTATATACCTTGATACCTTAGGGACCGTTCATTTTTTATAAGGTAGGGGGGGCTGATGGGATTTGAGGGGGGGGCCATGCAAAAAAATATGGCTTCAAAGGAGGGGCCAGCCGAAAAAATATGGTGTGTAAAGGGGGGGTCACCAAAAAAATTGCCTTTAAGTTTAGTATTGACAGCTTCTGTAACGATGCAAACATCAGTGCCAGAAGGCCAAAAATAGCGTTTCTAAGGTTCTGAAAATTCAAACTTTCCCGGGGGAGAATGCCCCCGGACCCCCCTACTTTGTTATACACCCAACGGGATTTATTCAGATTGTCTTAACCAACTCAAGCAAACATTAAATAAGAATTGTACATCCCCGCCCCCCTAAAAAAATGTCTCTTTTGGCATGAAAAATATAAACAGAAACACTGTGCGCATTTTCAAAATTCCTGTTGTTCTTGTGTGGTTAATTATGGTTTACTTGGGATAGGTTACAACTACACACTTTGAAATTATAGGCATGGGGTATGGCATATACTGATTTTCTCTTGTTTAGAGACCTACCACCCCCCACGACGTTTAGTTTCCTACACAGCTGTTATTAGTGGTCATCACGCAACGCTCAGACCACTTATAACGCCTGCGTGGTAGACTACCTGACGTTCCGTCTATTTTTATTTTTCCCACAGCCACATAACTTTCCGACTGACCTCATCTTAAATAGCTGACAAATGCTTTTTCGTTTGGATTGAGCATAACTTGAGTTACCTAAATAGTCAGGAGCAGTTGTCTTCTGAACGTTAATTTGAGACTTAAGAACCAAAACATACAGCCCTACATGCACAGGTATTGACCTCCATGTGTTAATTTACCCACCCGAGTTACCCACTTAGAACTGTTTAAGTGAAAGAAAGTGTTAAAGTCGTAAATTCATAGTGCAGCAAGTGACAGCCAAATTGATGGAAGTATGGAAACAACTATTGTTCAAAGAGACATTTTGGATGTCCTCTCTTTGGCACACTGTCATATTTTCGGGCATTGTTTTAACTCCTTACCCACTCCAAATATAACTGTAGAAAAGTCTCTAATAACCCCTTGTCTACATGATTAAAATAACCACCATTTAGTTCACAAGGAAGAAATATCTCAGTTGAAGTGAGGTACCTACACATGTACATCTATTTGATATTTATGCAATTTGAGTATTGAACTGATAACGCTCTTGACAAGGTACTTATTTCCTGCTTTTGGAAAGAAACGTTTTATAGCACCAATGCAGATTTATTGCAAATGCATTAATTTGAGGCTTAGCTGGTGGTATTTTCAGGTTAAAGAAGAAAACAAGCAGTTTGAAATTAAGTGCCCAACATGTCGCACTTTAAACTAGCCAGGGCATCCATAAATGAACAACTCCCAAAGCCCAAGCTTAGCAGTGGCATGGAATTAATTCCGTTCTGGATCACTCGCTGATCTCTACACTTGATTGCTTTCACACATGTTATGAGCTGTCCCTTTATTAACAAACTTTAATTCAATTAATTTTTTAAATTCTCTGCGTTGATTTACAACAAAATTATGAAGGTATCAGGCGAAGTAACACGTAAAAGAATCCGAAACAAGGCTTAAGCTTAAACCTTTATAGAGCATAAACCACGGATTATTATCAAAGAAGCAACCTTACATATTATAATCACTGAATTTTCATTTGGCCAAAGACAAAAAATAAATAAATAAATAAATAAATAAATAAATAAGTAAATGTTATAAAACTGAACACTGAAACAATCGGTAAGTCGAAACTCCGGTAGTAAAAGCATTGGAAAAGGTCCTTCATTTTGTTGTAGAACCTCAACCACAGTTCTATCCTACCTTTTATAACTCACAAGCAACTGGACAAAAGGCTGCGATCTTTCGGGTCCCGAATCAGGAGCAAACAGTAGTACAATACGTTAGATCAGTACAAATCTTCCAGTGAACTGGTTCGTAACATATTTTCTCCGTGTCCTTAAGCTTCGTGGTGCATTTACGGTAAGATTCTCCATGAAAAGAGCCTTAGATTTTCGACAAGCAAGCAAGGCAATATGGCACACAAACAACCCTCTTGTACTACTCCATGTCAGAACACACGAAACGGGCTCAGAGATTTGCTGCTCGCTGATTGGGCACAATGATACAAAGGATTTTTTGTTCACAATCAGGAGCTGGCATTCGCGAAGCCCGGTTAGGAAATGGTCTGGTGAGAGTCGGAACCCAGGGGCTCCTCCGCCTTTTCCTGAAAACTTTCGACAAACTGTTTCTTCCGACCCAACTGACTCTCCCTGGGTCTCAGAGGAAGGCATTTTCCTTCTTATTAAGCAGTTTTGGGAGGTGTCTCATGTGTTAATATTTTTTGGAAAATATTTTAATTCAGTTAATTGGGTATAACTTTTTCGTACGAATACCGACTTTTTGAATTTTTTTTTGCGTTATACAGGGTGAATGGCATGCCCAACAACTCATCCACATATTCAGTTCTTTCAAGCATTTTTGGAAGCATGTTCTACTTAGGGTGCGTTTGACCACGAGTTTGTATGTGTGTATGTGTTTTGTTTTGTTTTTCTCTTTTTTGTTTTGTTTTGTTCTTAGTTTGATCTTTATTTAACTTCGTCCGTCGTAAGAACTATTGCTTTGTGGTTGTAATCCCATCTCCAAATATTGACTGAGCCTGCAATCATTGCTAAGTTCGGAAGAACAGTTGCTTAGCAACATAGTGTTGTTTTTTTGGCGGCATCTTGACATATTGAAGCAAGCTTAAGCCTGCGCGCAGACGTCTTCTTCTGTGTGCATGCTTGTCAACAGCTCGCCTAAATATTAGTTTACTCAGAGCTATTACAGCAAATAGTCTAACAATGGACGACTAGACTTAACTCATGTCCGAGGAAATCTTATTTGTGCATGGAGATAATGTCCGTACAAGTCTACGTTGAACGTTGCTGTTGCCGACCAAAACGGCGACTTAATCTGACATATGAAAGAGAGCTGAGAAGAATTCAAAATCTCACTCTTGACTGACCACTAACTCTCTCGCGATTAATTAATCTGCTCAGTTTTTATACGAGTCGATACTGATCTCTTGCTCGCTTTTCACCGCTACCTGTTTTGCGCTCTTATCCACTCCCCAGCGCTCCTCATGAGTGTGATTCTCGTCAATTCTCGTTTTCGTTTCATTTGCAATTTGCACTCTAAGTAAAGTCGTCCCTTCTACCTTATTTGGCAGTGGAACTATTGGTCCAAGCATTGCTGGGATATTTGATCAACATTTTGGTTTTCAGTGGTCCACAAGTGTAAGTACCTTAGCTTGTTAATGCTCCCTTCCTACCTACCTTCCTTCCTTCGCTCCCTCCTTCCTTCCTTCCTTCCTTCCTTCCTTCCCTCGTAATTTGCATTTATTCACCAGTGGCCAACAACCCTTAGCCGTATATTAATCAAGAACTAATTTCTCGCACAGTTCCGTATGCATTTCAGAAATAGGAATTACTAAGAATAAGAAATGTGGGTAAGTCATTTCAGAGTATTTGTACGCGGCTATGTCGTTTAACTATTCCTTTTTGTCCCTTTTGCAGGTCGAAGGTTTCATCGCTTTTGGTCATGTAAGTATTTCGTTATGTCATGTTCTTTTTAAAATAATCCGTTGGCTCCTCTTGAATGCAAATTCGCCAAGATCCGAAAGTGACTGAAAAAAATTCGGGAGTGTGCTCCTACATGTTTCCTTTTCTTTTTTTAGCAATATCCAGTTGTGTCTTAACCCTTGTTTCCCGCGTTTGTCACTGGTAGTATGTTTTCCGCGCTTGTCACTGGTAGTATATTTTCCCGCGCTTGTCACTGGTAGTATGTTTTCCCGCGCTTGTCAGTGGCAATCTTAGGTGTAATTTTTGATCGCCGGCGTACACTACTTTCGCTTCCTCGGCGATTTGATTACAAAATGTTGTGTAGAGGAATAAGCATCGCACGTTACCATCAAAGCAGCCTTGCGGCACCCCTAAGAAATCTTTGACGTGTTTAATGCTCACATGGCTTGGTGTTTCTCCCAACTCCGTTACACTTCAAGAATTCACAGGCAAGATATCTTTTTTTTTCAGGCAATACTTCTATCAGCCTTCACCTTATTTGAACGTGTGTTTCAAAGGTTAGCAAACATACATTTAATTAAGCTCATGTATAGTTGACCATATTTTTCCCGCGAAGGCAATGTTTTGGTGGTGGAGCTGCCAGAAAGAAAAACAACTTTAATTCTTCGGCGCCCGTTTTTGCAGTTTTCGTCACCAAAACTTTGCCTTTGCACGAACAGTACCATTTAGCTACTCAGGCTACTTTATTACGAAGATTGCCCAATCGCTTTAAAAAGTTCTGATTCAGTAGCAGCTACAACGAATCTGCACCCCCGGAAGAGCCTGATGTGAAAGCTCCTTTGAGGCTGTCAGTGTGAACACTCTTGTCTTTGCTTAGAGGTCGAAAGGAAATGGTTGTTATCAACCTTCTTTCTTCTCATTTTGCAGAAACAAAGGCAATTACAAACTTCTTGACCAAGAAGAAGAATGAAAGCCTCTGCTTCTTAACAATGACTTGTATTTTAACCGGAAGACACAGAAAACCCATCGATGGCTGAACTCCCATGCAGCGGTTGCACTTGTAGACAGAATCTATACGTTTTCCTTTTCCACCGTCGTTCTATGTTCCTGCAGGCTTAATAACCTGATCATGACAGTAGTGAGACGAAAACCAAGCAAGCCTCATGAAAGACACAGGACAACCAAGCAGGCTTCAAGAAGGCACCTCACACCCAGCAAACTTCATATTTTGACGCAGAATACAAGAGCCAATGCAAGCAAGCTACAACCTATAACCTTAAAGAAGCCACAGGAAAACCAAGAAAACCCCACAATGTAACCTTTCGGATGCGGCATTGCCTAGTTTCTGTACGGCTTTTTCCCAGGCCTTTACGGTCAATCCATTTCGGTGACGTATCCGAGACGTACGGCGGGGGAAACCAAATCTCGTTCCCAGAGCCCTCGTTACCCTTGTCCAGCGGAACAGGAACCTGGACAAGGGTAACGAGGGCTGTGGCAACGAGACTGGGGAAAGCCTAGACAAACTCGGGCTGCGCAGGCGCTAGGTTTTAGTTCCAATATGGCGGATGACCCGGGCTTCTTATAAATTTTGCGTGCTGCTGCAAGTATAAAATACGAATTTGAAACTCTTGTTAAATGCAGCAATAATTGTACATCGTATGTTGAAAACCAATGAAGCTACCGGCAAATGTTGCACATCAACCAACTGACATTACTTTTCGCTCATGTTAGCTAGTACCGAAGGAACACGTCGGAGAATTTGTTGCTTTACAAACACGTGGCGATGAGAACAGCATCATTTCTGTTATTCGGGACGGACGTCCGTCATTTAGAACTTTGATTAAGAACTTTTTGTGAACTTGCCCTGCATAGTCTTTTCTACTTAGCCAATGGAGAGCTTATTTGTAGAATGGAGGCCGAAATAGCCATTTTGAATGGCAAAGCTACACCAGGTTAGAGTTTTTTTCTTTTGGTGTGTCAGATCTTAATTGCCTTCAAGTAAGATTGACTTAAGCGTCTAGTTTTTGTATTAGAATCTGTGACAAATTACTAAATATATAAATATCAAGTTGGTCCCCTACTTCAAGAATAAAGTGAAACTTGTTGATACCTTTTTTCTTCTTTTAGCAACTGCTTTCATTCTGTTACAAGGGTTTCATGAAGGGCCGATCACCGTACAAATTGAAAGGCTGTGAGCATGATTTTGCCCAGCCGCTTTCAGCATGTCAAAAAAGAGTTCTCTTACAAAGTAACCAAATGTAATTTTTTTTTGCCAGCACCTGAAAACCATTTGTTCTCCTGCTCAAAACATTCATGAAACCCTTAATTTATAAGCTAGTTACATACTTTTTTGTGATGGTGTGATTAGCAGCCAATCCCAAAAGGAGCCAAAGGAAGTGGTTGTAACAAATGTATTTGAGAGCCACCTTGTTTGGGGGTCGGTGGGTGGGTGGGTGGTTGTGTGTGTTGGGGGGGGGGGTGTTTACAAGACGGAATTTAATTTGATTTGAACTATGCGAATGAGAAGAGTTAAAAGAAAACAAACAAAACTTCACAAGACCGCATTTAATTTAACAAGATCTTTGAAAACC
>Ga0126336_10000705_pt1 | contig 14953 bp, 8 predicted proteins | sample SidCmetagenome_FD_92530 | JGI IMG/M metagenome (GOLD analysis project Ga0126336, IMG submission 92530) | Coral microbial communities from El Islote,Puerto Morelos, Mexico - Siderastrea C C metagenome | ecosystem: Host-associated > Invertebrates > Cnidaria > Coral | place: El Islote,Puerto...
ATCGTATACGCGTACAGCCGAACGCTGGGGCCACTTCATGATTTGAAAAATGTTTGAAGTATCCTCTGATAGGGTTAATCCTCTTTGGGAACTCGGGAACGTAGGCAGTTCGTCTTAGCTTTATCATTTAGCATTGAACGATCGATGTAGTATAAATCTACAGGCTGCGTACTAGAAAGATTTGGAACACACTTGCATGTATTTACTCAGCATGTTTGTTTTTATCGTTGAGGTCTGACAACTCTCGCTTTGATTTAGCTAGTTTTCATTTCGCCCAAACTATACGCCATTATGATTTCACAGCGCCTCTCTGGAAGAAGCAACACGTAGGGTAAGTAGGGTTGCAAAGTTGTGCCCAGCTGCCGGGCCCCTCGAACACAGTTCCTGATAAGCTAAATGCCCGGCGCCCAGGTTTCGGAGAGAAATCCTGGTTTGAGATAGAATAAATCCTAATTTTTAATACAAGCATCCTATTTTGTACGGAGGCGCAAGTGATTCAAAACTATCGTGATTTTGAAGCATATTTTAAAGGGTGACAACTACTCAATTTCCGTGACATGTCAGCGTGGTGGCATGGCAGGTCGTGAACAAAGCTACTGAAGCGATTATATGTTATGCACAAGCTCGCAAAACTCGTCAAATACAAAACTGGAAGGCTTTTCCGAATCGCTTTACAGTTCTAAACAAATATCGAATGTTTCCAGGACGTCTGAATAAGCTTTTCGTTGAAATTCTTCGAAAATTTCAGACAAGACGTCATTTATTGTCATTTATTGTCATTCCGCATAAATTACATTCCTCATAACTATGCCATTCTGCATCTCACTCCACATGCCATTCCGCAAAGTCATGCCACCTTTCACCCTCATTGAAACCATTAATAATACAAGACATAACCGATAAGTCAATTATCGGTTTTCCATTAAAAATGCTTCGGAACTGTACTACGAGCAGTCTCTCTTCCTGCTCAGGAATAGTCGAGGGAAACGAACAAGCGAGCGAGCGCGAAAAGCGCCTGCGGTGTTAAAACGTGCGCGCTTGTCCGGTTCAGTACACTAGGAGCTCGAAACGCGTCACGTTTCAAGGCGGCAGGCGATTTCGCGCTCGCTTGCTTGTTCGTTTTCCTCGACCATCCCCACGCGGAAAGAGAGACTGCCTGTGACTCCGCACAGCAATATACCTTTTCATGTTTGTGTGTTCCAGCTAAGCAAAACAAACCTAAACAATTATTCCCTGACTGCTAAAAATCAATTTCTTATCACGGAAGATTTGCGTCATGACCTTGAATTTGAAACAGGTTAAAATGTCGGCCCTGCCGTTCTATTTGACTGGGCCAGTCGATAAACGACTTTGATTCAGGGCTAGGCTTAAAACTAGCAGGGCTTAAAACCGATAAGCATCACTAGTCTATCACAAGTCTATTAAACTGCGACCAGTAATGCATTGAACGTTCTTGTATTGACTACAAAGAGAACCAGGCCGCGCAAACTGCAAACGCTCCGTCGACAAAAATTAATTCATTACGGGGTTTCAATAAGATAGAATAATTAATGATAAGAAACAGGCTAGTCAAATTCGTTACGGGCTATTTGATAAAAACCTAGCCTGCGTTTGAACGCAGCAGCAGTGTTGCTTAACTTGAGGGAAATATTTAGGCTATTCCATAAGGTGACATTTGGTAGAAGAAGGTCTTTTGTCCGAACTTGGTCTTTAATAAAGGAATATGTAGAAGCTGCGATCTTCGAGTCACGCGACCACTTACTTCCCCTCTTTTCGTGAGCTGCAATTAGGTTCGACACATGTAAAGTTCAAAGTTTGAAGTGGGCTTCACTGCGTTTAAAATAAATTATATAATTGCCTTACACAGAATAAATGGTAGCCAAGAGGCATGTGGTAATAAACCAGCGTTCAAAACTGTCATTTGCAGTTTCGGAATCATGTTTTGGTGCCCGGGATTGGTGCCATGCTGACGCTCAAGTGCTTTACTCGGGAAGAAAATCTTAAGGTCACAGATTAACTTTGTCTTTTAATACAGCTATGATTTCTTGAAACCCAGTGTTTTAAGTGTTTAATAATAATAATAATTTAGAACTTATATAGCGCATTTTCTATATGAATATAATCGAATGCGCTTTACAAGCAGGTGGAATTGGAATTTGGAAATGTTGGTTTTCATGGAGGGAGGAAAACCGGAGAACCCGGAGAAAAACCCTCGGAGCAAGGACGAGAACCAACAACAAACTCAGTGTTTAGAGTGAGTTGAGAATTTTTTACTGTCTGAATGAGGATAGCAAGACATCTTTTACTCGGTTGCAGCTAGTTATGACAAAGAAGTGAAAATCAAATCTGTATATTGACGGAGTAAGGCCCGAGAAGCTTTTTTCAGTTGGGTTCAAGTGACAATCCTCTGTTCACACTGGAATATCATGAGAAATGTTTGGAAAATTCGATGTCCCTGATATCTGTTATACATCATGTAGCATAACAGGGCGTCAAGGTCATTTACAGAATATGTTCACAACTCAAATCCGGCAACTGAGAAATTCAATTTGTAGATACTCCTTCGAAATTGATTACAGGCCTGAGAGGATGAGTTCAACAAATATTATTTTAACAAATTACAATGAAGCGCGTTTTTTGCTTCCTATAGTTTTTTCAAAACATTTAGATGGACACGAATCTTCTTACGACAGACGTGGTTACGGTGAGGGACACTGGACGACCTCGGCAGTCTAAGAATCGAGAAGGCGATGCCATTGTTGAGTTTGCTTGCATTATAATCCTTTATTTAGGTTTTTTTTTTCTGAATTGCAAAACAAACCTTGAACAAAAGAGACACCTATCTTCCTCCTTTAAGAATGCTTTCACCGACGTCAGTCTTTTTTGCCATCTGCATTCCGCCACAGCATTATGCAGTAGGAACGAATAGTCTGGTTACATTACAATCAGGCTAGAGTTATATCGTTTTAGTATTCCACAGAGTCTCTAAGTGACGTCTTTTGTGTCAGGATGAATTTTGAAATATCGAAATTGGGCCAAAAATACGGTATTTTTTGGTTAAATTACTAAGTTTAAGGCTTTCGTGTGGTCAATGTATTCAAGAAAGCGTCGTAAAGTAAAATGGAAAAAGTGACGCAACTGTTGTCTCTAGTGTCACAACAATTTATCTGACGTCTTCTTTTGTGTTTTGATCGCGTCGCTCATACATGTTTCGTGTAACAGGTTTTCGTTTTTTAGATTCATTTAGTGTTATTTGGTACACGTAGTGCTCATGTACCGCGCAAGCTTTCCTGCGTGCCTGTTAACTGAATATCGGTCAACGAAGAAGCTGTAAAATTTTACTATCCTTCGAGCTGTTCAGACGTTAGATAAGTCAGGGAAATCGATGATGGCATTTAAAATTCCTGTGCTTTTTATTGGAATCGCGTTACTTGTAAGTAATTTGCAGCGATATTATGCTTCTCGCAATCGGCTTAAGCTCTTAAAGGATAGAGGCGGCCGCTTTCGGCAAATGATTGTCGTCAAGTTTTTAAGCTTTCAACTTTCAGCCAAACTATGGACGACTGGTTAGCGCGCATTTGTGTCGCTAGTAGTCAGTGTGCGTACTGTTGTGTTTATTCTTATTGCTAAACCAAATAATAAACTGTTCCTCCTTGTTTCTAGGCGCTTGTTGCTACTGCAGATCACGGCCTGCGCAAACGAGGTTTAACAATCCTTTTGAAAGTTCTCACAGATGGATACAAGGTAAAATATTTCAATCTTCTTTGGTCTGTTGATTGTTTATCTTTTTCAAAAGGGGGTAATTTTATTTTTAATTTGATACGAAGTAATGTTCAAGTGTCATACCTTAGTGGAGACTAATAGCAGCTTTTCACAAATGAATTGAACACAACCTGCATAATTTGGGACTAGTTTTAGATCCATTTCTTTATCATTCTTCCAGGAAAAAACTTGTCCTGAAGCACAGCAGCAAAACTAAAGCATTCCGTGCTTCTTCCTGCCTGGATTACCTGCGACGAGGCGCCTCAAAAAGTAGCATGTACAAACTTTACGACAAAGCTGGAAGTAGTTACCCAGCTTACTGTGACATGAAGTCTGAGCCTGGTACCGCCTGCACCTTGGTGATGTCGTGGAGCACTCTGTAGCGCACTCTTCCCGCGTTTCACAACATTCCCTTCAAGTACAACTCTCCAGTGAACGAAAACGCCCACAACTAGAAACAGTACCGGTTGAGTCTGGCACGAATGAAGTTTCTGCAGATTCACTCCACCCACTGGCGAGCAACATGCAGCTTCCCGAAATATGGCGTCGATTTCCGAGATTACATGCGTGGAAATTTCAAGGACTTTAATCAACATCGTTGATTTTATTGGAGTAAGCCAGTGCAAGAAAGTGGAAAACATTATATTCGTGGACACGCGGGCAAGCACGTCACGGTTCGCTTCTGGCAGGGTCTTCACTAGTGCTTCCTCCATACTGACAGCTCACCCACCTATAATTCCTGTCAGCTTGATGCAAAGAGAGGCTCGGCGTATGAAGAAGACAACTTTGGCAATTATAATCACATCAACAGAAAGTTTCGATGCACAGAAAGCTCTGATGCTTCCACCCAGTGGTGGTTCGGAGGTCATCTGTAGTACCCTGAGTACGGTTGACTCTCTAAGGGTCTCAGCACTGAAGAGCCGCCCCTGGAGCTTCATGAAGAACAAACGCTGATTCTCATAATGCAAAAACGCGAAAAAAAAGTAGTTTTCAGGACTGATTTAATAAAGACCACCATAGTCAGATCAGAATCTTGACATCTATTTGTGCTTTCAGTTGTTTGACGTACTGAAAAAAAACATTGTTTACTTTCCTCCGTAATTAAAAGTTTAAGAAAACGTTTACAAAGTTCGTCTATAAAGCGCTTTTAAACGTAATGAAAAGCTTCCGTTTCCAACGTTGAACCGAACAGAATAGAACAGATACTTTTATTTATTTCAGTCAGGGTGATCCCCTCAGCATTTTTAATCGTGGAATTGGCAGTCTCTTACTTAGCCGTTTTTGGCTCGTCTCGATACAAGGAGCGTTGCGTGACGAGACCGAAAGACTAAGTTGTGTGTGGTTTATTAATTGAATGGTGGCTATTGGTGGAAACAAGGGAACGTGACAAACAAGAACCAATCAGCTGTTTTAAAAGTCTTGTTTGATTCTGAGGGGATTGGGAATGCCGATTTGAAAGATGAATTTTCGCTTAAAAATGTTATGGCTTTTTCTGTTACCCTGGTATGGGGAAAGTCCGCAAACGTCACGTGTTGGCTAGAATGATTAAGGAATTTGAACTGTCGAGCGAATTATTTGGATGCCACTTATTTCTCGCGGTAACGGTCACCGAGTCTCCTCTCTTACGCATCAACCGTTCACGTGTCGTATTCTTTAAACTTAAAGCTAGATGGTTTAAACTGCTTGGTCCTTAACTTGTCATCAGCATACACTCGTATCGACGTGCAAACTGTCAGAAACAAACATTCAAAGTGACTGAAGTAAATTTACTGGAATGACAACAATGTGTCACCATACACACCTTACCAAAACTAGGCTCTTTAACTAGACTAATTAGACGTATTATGTGAACCAAACTGAGAATGGAAAACTGCAGCAATGTACCACGCCAGATACGAAGAACTACTAAGACAACGTTCTTTAGATGTGGAAAAAAATATTTGTTGAATTCATTTCTGATTGAATGCAGTGGTACTGGGCCTCAAGAATTAAAGGGACACTGTCACGGGGATTTTTAAGTTTTGGGGTGAAAAATGTGCTGAAATTTAAATGAAATACCTTCCCTCGTACACAAAATACTCCTACAACGTCAAAAGAAGGAAATCCGATGATTTTTCTCAAAGGGCGAACAAGCCATATAGTCAGTTCTGGTGGTTTTGCCAAGAAACAAAGGAAAAACGTGAAAACATTAGCCCAATGTTTTCAAGGTGCAATCCATTTCCACCTTAGGGATGCGCAGCCAAACACACTTAATTATAGTCCCAGAGAACTAGTAGAGTAATTTTAAACGAAACCGAACCAGTATTTCTGGATTTCCATTGATTGGAATATGTATTTTAGCTTATCAAAGTTATCCTAAAAACTGGTGACAGTACCCCCTTAAATGGAGAAGGCAGTGAGCAAGATGACCGACCGACGAAAAATTGTAATAATCACGAAACGCCCTATGGAAATACCGCAGCCTCTACATCGTGCCGTCAGAATATTATTCAGTTCTGATGGTTCGTTCATTCGTTTGTCAGTCGTCAGAAATTACATAAGTTAAAGCGTTAGCTCTTATAGTAACACTCGTTTGCTCAAGCGGACGCCTACGTCAGGGGTCTCAGGTCGAGTGAATTGGTTTTGCGTTTATTTTCAGGATAATGTACAAGTATAGGTGTTATAAGAAAGAAAAGGTAAAATGGTAGTTATCAGTCCGTAGTTGGAGAGGTTTGGTAGCTAAGCGGAGATGTTCCATATAAAAAGTACACTGTCGAGGTCGCACCTGTACAATTTTATGCATTTGCGTGTAGACACCTCAGCTGGGCATGCTCCATTTGCTCTTATTAATATAGTCATATAATTTATACATACTATTACACTCCAAAACCATGGTTTCTATTTACGTTTGTACTCTTGAACGGTTAAATCCGTCACTCGCCACATTACTGTTAAGAACAGAAGAATGAGAACATACGAAATGATTCTATTTGTGAACTGCGGATGAAACGTGTAAAAGATACTCGCAGCCCTCTAAGAAACTTGAGCAGTTGCATAGAAAGCCAGAGAAACCACACAAGTAGACAAACTCGGGCATGCAGAGCTCTTACCACCTGATCTACCAAGTCATCTGAGAGCCGTTCAACTTTGAACTAGGTCTCGGTCAAACGCAACATCATTCAACACTGTTGAATGCAACTTTGCTGCACGAATTAAAAAATAGTGTTAGTTCGAAAATTTGATGGCAGTCAAACTTCGCTCAACACCCAAAATTAATCATCGCCGTACAGGTTGTCCAAAAGCTTTAACAGTTTTAATTGAACAGCGCTAAACAGTGTGGAATGAAAACAATGAACCCGTTTGGCCGAAGCCTTAATAGCATACCCGTAGATGACGAATAAATGCACGTGAATATATTCACCATCTTCGGGTATAGTACTAGCTGACAGATGACCAACGCCCAGATGAGTTGATGAGCGCGTCAAACCAGTCTTGCAAGGTCATCGGCTGCAATTTCGAACAAGCCTTATTTCAAGTTTTTCTTTTTAACTGCTTAAAGTGTTAACATAACTGAGAGGGAGTTTTTCTCATACATTTGTAAAGCAATGTGTAAACAAAGGCACAATGTTTATTCAAGGTATGCATTTGTCGAAAGACAAGACAACCTAAACTGAGCTATTTATATCAACGTTAAAGAGAAAATAACATGAAACACGATAAAAATACATCCTCAACAGGCTTCTGAAGATAGATGAGCTAAATAACAAATTACATGTAAGGGTATTAGTATAATAGCCTACACTGTGCTGGTTAAATTGTCATCTATGATATTCAGCTTTATTATATAGACAGCCCCTGGATATGAGCAAGCGCGCATACTGATTGGCTCCTTCCTGATCGGCTGGTAAGCATGTTAGCTTACATCGAGTAGAAAAGTCGTGCGAAAAATATGCGAAAAGCGGAAACGTTTATTTTAAGGGACACGTTTGGTTCGAAAACCTTAAAACATTTCTGGTAATTCACAGGTTGTCCATAAAATAAAACGATTTTTTCCATTGAATCTCATTGTATATAAACTCGTTGCCAATAAAGTAACCTTCGATTCCGTGGAATCATTCAGCAATAAAGTATATGATGATTGTGTTTCGTCAATACTCCTGAATGCACCTACCTAGGAACAACATTCAATTCGAATGGGAGCTTCGCCACCTCCAAAAAGAACTTAGTAGAAAAGTCTAGACGTTCCGGGACAACTCCCTATATCGAAATGTAATTTCTTATTTGATGCCCTATTTGCCCCCGTTCCTCTATACAGTTCGGAAGTACGGGGAGCATATGATAGCCTCAATCTGAAAAAATGGGAGAAAAATCCCATTAAGCGTTTTCATCCACAGTTTTACAAATACTACCTTGGCCTAAACAGAAAAGCAGCAAACGTTGCAGCACGAAATGAAACTGGAAGACTCCCTCTCAAATTAATTGTCTTCTCCAATATAATAAAGGTTTGGCTTCACCTACTAAAGCTTCCGAGGTCAAGCGTTGCTGGATAGTGCCTTCAAATATCAACCCAATCGGCAGCCTCTGGAAAAAAATTCTTCATGCTTACAATGTATGATATGCTGAAACAATATAGTACCAATTTTCAGTCCGATTTCCAAGCTATGATTGATTGGGGATGAACTAAGAACTAAATAGCACTGATTTTAAGTAACTGAAAACTTTAGAAGTGACTTAAAAATACATCAATTTGAGATGATCAAATGCAACAAAAAACGCACATTTTACTCTACTTTCAAAACGGATGTATCTACCTCTAACTCACTAGAACGTATTACAAACCAGAAACATCGGCGGGCAGTAGCATAACTAAGGGCAGGTAATCATAACCTAAGAATTGAAACTGAAAGACATTCCACCCCTAAACTCCCTGATCATCTGAGACTTTGTCAATGCTGCAACTCAAATGAAGTTGTAAACGAAGTACACTTCCTCTTATCTTGCAATAAATATGACACAATTAGTGGAAGATATTATTAGCAAATATCCCGATTTCGATTCTTTAAATGCCCATAACAAAATTGTTTTCCTCTTTAATAGCATTGATGCTTTAATTTGTAAAAAATTAGGTTACTTCATTTACGAAGCTTTTACATTAAGAAATGAATCAGTAGATACAGGAATAGTAAATTAACCGATTTCGCTACTTTACTCTTTTACTTTTTTCTTTTGCTGTTTTTAGTTTTTTGCTCTTTTCTGTGTGCAATACCACTTGTTATTGGAAATGTAAATAAACTGTTGTTGTTGTGTTTCTATACTAGGCTATATCAACTGACTCTATCTTATTTTACACCCATAGCTAAACAAGTCAGTCAGTTAGTCCAGAGAGAGAATTCTAGAGATTACCGGTTTCTATCATTTCTAATCTTTCCGGTTTTTTTTTTCCAAATTGCGCGCAGGCTAGGTGATTAAGAGGCACTCCCAGTAGTGGATAAAGCAGAACATTGTAGGTGCTGGCCCAGTGCTCACAGTACCGCAGCACGTGCATTTGAAATAGCGAAATCCTCCGCTAACAGGACTGGACAAGGAATTTAACTGCGCGTCGTTTGATGAGCAGCTTGCTCCAATAATCTTGATATCCTAATGAACAAAATAAAGACAGTCTAAGGACACTATATGGACATATAAGGCTAGAGAAAACAATTTCTTGCCAAAAAAAAAAACTCTAACTAAACACGACTTTGCTCTCTCTGCGATTCGTTCAAACCAATTTACCACACTCTATAGAGACAAAGGCACTTCTCTTTCCCGTTTCCAAGTGGTTTAAGGTTACCCCCTTCACGGGTTTACGTTTGCGCGCCATTTTAAAGGAAAAAACGGCAAACTGTATATCGTTGGAAAGGTTAATAAATGTAGATTTCGGCAAAAAAATATGCATTGTCAGTTTTTTAATTCTGCAAGCAAAAATTGCAAAAATGATCATGAAAATGGCCACGCGTCGTTCAATCAGATAAATGTGTTAATAGGCTATCAAAATTCGGCGGATTTCTGTGAAATTTGGCCTGAACATTCCTTAGATGCTGTGACACCAAAGTGTGTCAGGGATTTTTGAAATTTATAATATTTCAGCCGTAGCGATCTTCAATGTAATGCGCATTACGTATTCTTTGCTGCTCGAACGTGACAGATTAATTAAACAAATAACCGGACGAGAATATCGAAAAATGCTCGCACACTTTTGATGATCGATCAATGCGCAGTTATTTTGCCAGTGCGCTTGGATTTGATACCCTGTTAATTCAGTTGAATGACACATGGTCATTTTCGCGGTTTTTTGTGATTTTCTTTTGCGGAATTGAACAAACCGACAATTAAGATTTTTTTTCCGAAATCTACATTCATTAACCTTTCCAACGATATATAGTTTGCCGTGTTTCCTTTAAAATGGGTCAAATGGCGTGCATACGAATTTTTTCCTGGAGGACACCCACGAAGGGCCGGAGTATTAAATGCCATTACACTAAGAGATCAACCGAAACAATGACACTATCACTTCAGAGAAAATGGTCTCCTTTTTTCATTTTTTTTAAATTATCGCGTTGAAACAGAGGGAAACTAGCGCTCCGTCCTTCCAATCAGCCGTCCTGACTTCCGCTCAAAAAATTTGTGTGCGATCGTATTGAAGTAATATCTTGGTTTTGTTTAGTCCTGTTTCAAGGGTTTTGACGAAGAGGACAGTTTAGATGCGCACGTCCATCATGACCATTATTCGCCGTACTAACCAGTGGGATGAGCCATACCCGAATTGTCTTGAGCCTCGCTATTAAATCGAGGCTAGGTGCACATCCTTTCATATCAAAATTGGTTTTATTTGCACGTGAATGAAACTCATTTTCATATGAAAGGTTGTGCACGTAGCCTCGCTTTGATAGGGATTTTAATAGCAATTTGAAAATGGCCTGTTCTTTAACTCGTTTATTCCACCTAGCGTTTAGAAATAATTCTTTGTGAAGGTATAGTAAATATTATAGTACTTATGTCAAGTAGTTTTTAAATAAGCCTTACTGCAGTTACTATTTTATCTGATGACACTGAGAAACGCTCAGTGTGTGCGAATTTGTAAATAGTTTTACACCTAAATCAAAAAAAGCAAAAAAGCCAAGTACTTTTAAAACCAACCTGAAGACATACCTTTTTACACTTGCTTTTGATATTTAGGATTATTTATAATTTATTATATTTATTGTATCACTTAAGTTATTTATAGGTCCTAGTATTTCGCATCATTAGACTACTATAGTTATTTCTTTACGTATCGTACTGCACTTTTGATCATTTAATGTAAAAAGCGCATTAGAAGTGAATAAATTATTATAAATTATTAATTATTGAGTCTTCTCTCAAACAACGGTATTAGGTTTAACTTACTTTCAGCTCTTTTACGATCACGTCATTTTCTGCAGTTGGACCTCCGCTTGCACCACTGGATTTTTTCGTTTTATAATGACAGTAACTGAAGTTTCCAGGTCCCCGCGGACCGGCAGGACCTTGGAGTCCTGCTTGTCCATCACTCCCACGTGGTCCAACAGGTCCCGGGGATCCTTGGGAGCCGTTAAAACCTCGCTCACCCCTGGGACCAATAGGACCTGGCATTCCACTGAAACCGGGTGACCCTGGTGGCCCAACTGGGCCGGTCATTTTACTGATGTTGCTGATCTAATGACGGAAAAGGAACATTGAATAAAAGGTTATGACAGTGCTTTACAGTGCACTGCTTAGCTGTATGTGTAACCATAGTCAATACTTTTCCCTTCCGTCTTCCTTTATTGAAAGGTAGCGTTTCAAAATATAGTTAAAAGGTTTGAATTTCTATCTTCTTTTTATGCCTTTACTTCATACCGTTCTTTGACCTTCAGAAATGGTGAGTTTGTAGATTGTGTATTTCGGAACCTTCAGTAGGTTTGGGACTTTAAGATCGGAGCTTTAGCTGTACAGTAGAACATGCTTAAAAGAACCAGTTTGAGAGGGGTTAGTTTAATATTAGAGGGGTCTCGCTCGTGTAGAAGTAAAGATTTTTTAACAGTCGTGGTCTTAAAGGGATAAAAGGAAAGCTCCACCGTCTCACAAACTGACGTTAAATTGTTGGAAATACAGTGTCTTTTTTTAACAAGTGGAAAGAAAGTTTTCGTGTGCAAAATATTGGAAATGAATATCGCTTATTTTCGCTTTTAAATTTCCCACGCGCCTCCATTTTGAAATTTTTATGACGTCAAACGGTTGCTGTTATTGTAACAAGCAATTTTCTTTTGTTTAAACAATTGGGCAACCATTTGACGTCGTAAAATTTAAAATGGCGGCGCGCGGGAAACTAAAAAGCGAAAATAGGCGATATTCATATCCCTCTTTCGCACACTAAAACTTTCTTTCCACCTGTTAAAAAAAGACTTTATTTCCAACAATTTAACGTCAATTTGTTATAACAGTGGAGGTTCCCTTTAACAGGACCAAATCTACTGCTTATAGCATTTTGAACTAAACAGAAAGACCTCTTGAGTTCAGAATTATTACCTGTTCGATAAGCGATGTGTTCAGGAGCACAAGCCGCCTCTGCATTGCATCTAGTCTCGTCTGTAGTTCCTCCTTTGTTTTTGATATCTGTTTAAATGGCAAAGGGACCTTATAGTTAGCAATAAAGGTACAGATGTTCTCATGTTGCGGAATGCACGTTTTGCTTTAAAAATTCGGACGGGGAGGGATTACAGCGGGTATTATCACATTCGGTTAATAGTTTGGAAGCACGCATGACTGTTCAATAGTTAGGTATATGTAGGCGTTCTTTGCAGTTCAAGGTCACTCGACGGCATATTTCGTTTACCCTAAAGTAAAATATTCTTTTATTTAGGCTGTAGGGGAACATTAATTTGGCATTAGCAAGTGCTGCAAATTTTGGATATGCAAGGTTAAAAATTGCTTTTATTTAATTAATGAGTAAATTGTAATGGTCCTTAGTATTTGGGACGACTACTGTTCTTCCGTAGCCCGTGGTATCAGTAGTTTTAAGTAACCGAGATCCCCATTCTGCGTTTGATGGAATTTAGTGTGAAAACTGACTTGTTCTCGTTTCACTGCAGAGTGATAAGAGAACAACTTATTTAATCTCACAATTGCACCCTGTATTTTCAAGCCGACAGCTTTCAGTGGAGAGGAATGAAAAGTTGCTGAGACAGGAAGATGATGCTGCCTTAATGAACTACTCCATGTTGAAAACTATTGAAAATAGGTCCTCCGGGGCAACAAGTGGAGCAAAAGACATCACCCGTGTTTGACCTTCTACGCCATTCCACGTTTGTTTGGAAATGAGGGAATCATGTCAAAATGAAAGGAAATGCTAAATCGTCTTCCGTTTTTTTCTGGGATCGCGTTATGCTTACGAGATTAACTCCATCACTAGAGGTCGTCGGGGGAAATCAGGAGTTGGAAATCAGGGTAGAAATAGAGGTGGTCCCCATGAGCGTTTGGTAACTTTAGAGGTCTTACGGATTTACGTTTGCCACTAAATTTCTCGTGTTAAATGGTGCTAGCCATAATGGTGTAATGGTGCTAAATAAAAACTGAAATTCGTCGTGAAATAATTGGAATAAAATTTCAAATGTAGAATTAAGAGGCAGTGGCTGTGGGTTATAATGTGACTTTAAAAGTCGTTTGTACTAGTATTTTGCTCGCTGAGAATTATATTCCTTTTAGGAGGCTACTTTTACCAAATGAACTCTGCCTTGATACTGATAATAATCCACTTGTTTTACATTCACCTACTGATTCCTTGACGTTCGTCACCTCACCTCCTCAATTGAAATTCACTTAAAATTAATACCCTCAGCGTGTAATGAATTCAAGCTGTTCGTGCTATCTTTTAAACCCAACAAATTTTGAGGTGCAAAACCCACTAGCTTCGGGTAAACCTGCTATTTTTGCTTACAACAAAATAAAGTAAAATTCGCTCACCTTTAAATCTGCGTCTGTGAGATTCCTGGTCACTCTTTGTATGTTCTTGATTTCGTCTCCCAACGTTCGTGATTCATTTTCCAGTCTTTCCAAGCGCTCATTTGTTGAGTTAATGTATACTTGAGAATTTCCTTTGCTGTCATCGCCCACGTTGGTATCTTTCCCCAGAACCTGTTTGTTTGTTTTCGCTTGCATTTCCCTCATTTCCTGTTTGGTTTTGTTCTCCCAGAGCTTCTCTGTTTCGCCGACAGATTTCCCTTTAGGGCACAAAACCAAACGCAGCATGTATTTGAGGTCATTTCAATTTAAAGAACATCAAATTCTTGCTTTTTAACGAGGAATTAATTGAAGCTATAAATGCAATTTAAAGATCCATCTTCTTCATGCACAATGTACCTAAAAGGAGTTTTGCTCTGTTGAACAATAAAGCTTAGTGATGACACGATGGTAAAGGTAAAACTTAAATTATTGCACAGGCTGTCAGCAAAAATTATCATGTAAAATTCCTTTGAGAAGACTTGACCTGTTGCTAAAATAAGCCGTGTAAAGTTGTCTTTAAACCACATAAAACTTTAATGGATTTAAGAGTTGTCGTCAACGTAGGAATAAATAAAGTTTAATAATTAACAATTATTCACCGAAGTGGAGTTGAATAGCGGTGGATATTTGCCGAGCGGCGAAGCGGCGAAGTAAACATCTACCACTCTTCACCGACACCGAGGTGAATAATTGTTTTAGTGTATACCAAACCAGTGGATAGCCAGCACCAAATAGTTTCTTTTTTCTGAGAAAAGAGGCAAAACTCGCGCGCAAGATCCAGGAAATTGCTGGGAAGTGAATAGCAAATGCTATCTCGAGTTTGCGTAGCCAATCAGAGCGTGCGAAAAACACTATCCACTGGTTTGATATATCTTCGCAAAGAGTGCATATATTCCGTTATTAATGCCATACCGTTTGACGCAGTGATAAAAGGATGCGGACGCAGCCAAAATGCATAAGAAGAGGAAGAAAAGCCACCGTTCAAACAAAATTAAAAAAAAAAAGGATTTTGCAAAAATGGTTGTAGTAGATTCTTAGTTAAGGTTAAAAGTAACACAGGTACCTTTCTCCATTGCCTTGAGGCTGGCATGTTCGTTCTGCACACGCTGCCTGTCAATGGTCCAAATGTTTAAAGCAAAGGAAATAATTGAAACAACCACCAGGGCTGCAACCA
>Ga0126336_10000706_pt1 | contig 14944 bp, 5 predicted proteins | sample SidCmetagenome_FD_92530 | JGI IMG/M metagenome (GOLD analysis project Ga0126336, IMG submission 92530) | Coral microbial communities from El Islote,Puerto Morelos, Mexico - Siderastrea C C metagenome | ecosystem: Host-associated > Invertebrates > Cnidaria > Coral | place: El Islote,Puerto...
CAGCTTTCATGCCGAGGAGTTGAGAGCGCAGGATGGGTTTAGGTTCAGTGAAGCAAAACAAAGAACCACTATATGATTGGTCAGTACAGAGAACTAAATTTGTTTTGTCGTGAGGAAGAAGAAGATACGAGGGGCTAACCATATGAGCAGTGGTGTCCTTTGCTTTATGTTCTGACCACATCTTGTGCTCGTTGATGTTGTCGTCATATTTGTGTGTTCGCGTAGTGCACTAGTAACAGTGATTTGTTTTTGTAGGCCTGTGCTTAACAAAAGGACGGTAACCCATCAGGAAGTGAAAGTGACTAAGCAAAAAGTCTTGATTCGACGTGAAATTCTCTTATACCAACTTGCTTTTTGTTCAATTAGTTAAGATCCGTTAACATTTAGCAAGGTCATATTTAGTTGAAAAAACTGAATGTTTTAAAAGTCATGCACCCTTACGCTTTTGGAAGAAAGGCAAATACAAATTTTGTGTTCAGACAACACATCAGGCGCCCGTTCGAGGCGTTTTTCGCTTTTTGGCGGCGCAAAAATTGGGGCGAGCCCAAAAAAGTTGCGCTCGCCCCAATTTTCGCGCGTTCAAGAAGCGAAAAATGCTTCAAACCTGCGGAAAGCCTTACGGAAACGCTTGCTACGCAGGCTACTTCCTTTGTTTTCTCTTTATGAATTATGAATGAGTTTGAGAATTGTTATTCCACTGTATTTTGTTTCCGCTTCGTCCTCCTTCAGCAAAAACCGGTCAAACCGGGATTGTACAGTGTAATACGTTAGCATACTGTATTTTGTGCGTTCTTTTGCCCTTATACGGTAAAATGACAACAGTGGAATAATAGAAATATTTACCAGTTGTTTCAAGCCCTGGAGTATGACAGATTTGCCACGTTTAGGTCTTTTTTTCCTTGAGAAACCAGGTTTGTGTGCTGAAAATGGATTTTACCCACATTATACCTCGCTACCACAGGACTGTACAAGTCGTATGCGGTTTTAATTATATTTCAAGAATAATAACAATAACAAATGGCTACAATATACACACTGGTTAACTGTTTGTTGTGCTGAAGCTTCAAGCGATATAACTTGCGTTAAAATTCATAGACAGGAGTCCTTGGGACACCTTTCTGTTATGCTTATTATACTTATTCAAAACAGTTTGGCCTCAGCTTTGCTAGAAACTGAACCCCCTCTCCCCCTAGACAATGATGATCCAAACAAATCCCACTGCAAAGGAAAAGCAGCATTGTGAAGGGGGTAGGGGAGGGGAAGAAGAGGGGGAGGGGGTCTTTCAAAGAATTATTCTTTCCTACCTAGAAAATGTTCAAGTGTCCCATGATTGTAGGTTACAATTAATACGATTAATTTGTCAGAATCAGGTCTGGACCTGCTACACCAGCTAATGACAAACGTTTTATACTCTCTTCTTCAATCTATTATCATAGCTAGTTTTATTAAATAGTGTTTATAGGCTAGTAATCACATCCATGTGCTGTTTATAAGAATCAGGTCTGGACCTTCTACACCAGCCGCCCAATAAACGTTTCATACGCTCTTCTTCAATCTATAATCATTGCTAGTTGTATTACGTAGTGATTATTGGTAGTAATCACATCCATGTACTGTTTGTTAATCAGACAAAAAAAGGCTATCGAAAATACTGAAAGAAAACTTTCACGTTTAGAAAGCCAAATTTATTCCGCTGAATTCTATTTCTTGTAGATGCAGCAGAATAACTGCACTCGTTTCTGCTTCTAGTTAAAAACAACAAACGCTAGGAGTGGTTTAATTTTTAGAAAAAGCGAGAATTGACCAGAAAATCAACGAGATCCTGTGAAACATAAAGGCAATTAAAGATTAATCCAATTATCGTTTGTCTCCTTAGATTTAATAAATTCTGTCCCGTTGAGACAAGCTGCTGACATGCCTTTTTTTGCTGCAGCCTGCGTGACATTCCAGAGAAAAGTGAGAGAGAAAGAGAATTTAGCTGAGGGCAAAGCGAGGAGAAAGGCGTGCTCTTTGCACTCGAATTTCTCTCATCCCTTCCCTTTCTACGTTTGACACTCGGGTTATTTTCCCTGTTTCCATTTTGATAAACGACACTTGAATCAGAGCGTTTTGTGCCTTCATGTTTCCAGACCAAATGTGTTCGTAAGCGTCTTTGCTCAGTCCACGGTTTTGCGGCGTGTACCTGAGTGTCGAGTTCTGTGAATGCAGTTTCTCTAGTTTGTTGCTGGATTTTTTCAGTTCCATACTCGTAGTTATTTTTATTACGTGTTTACTACAGGATAAAGGCTGTCCGCGATGCTAGGGGATCGTCTGGAAGGGGCTTTTCTCCGGTTCCGTAAGATGAATCTAACTGGTATTTTTAAGGCTACTCCACAACAGTTCGACTGTACTCCTCTGCAAAAGAAGACACCGTGAAGTAGTGTTTGCGGTTGTCATTCTCTATAAAGACTTCACGAGGACTGCAACCAGGGCGTGAACCATTAACTTTCTGACAAGTCTGACGCGCTTAATTACTAGAACACTGCACTTCGTTTACTTCTTCGCTATTCTTGTCCATCTTGGACATTACTCAGTCACTGTCCTCTGTCTCAACGCATCGTCCACACCCGTTGCTTACCACATTAACTTCCTCTCCATCGCGCACGATCGATCTGGTAAAGTACACTTGGCGGTGTTCGCACAATTTCCACGTACCTTTGTTGAAACCTGGAAAGTTCTCAAAGTCTTTGGTTTCCTCGGGTGGAAGTGCTCCCAGGCCCACTTCTCTTCTCAATGAATCGACGATTCTTTCCAGCCAGTCAATATGTAGAGCATTGTTGTTCCCTTGAAGAAACAAATTAAATCCATTGCCAGCCAATTTCAAACGTGTTTGGGCAATGCTAGAGAATGACCTTTGGCGCTTAATGGCCTCGCTATGTGCTTCCAAAATAGAAGCGAAAAGGGAAAACTTTCTTGTGTGTTCGTGCAACTGATCGAGAGTTCTCAAATCCAGCTGAGGTTTCTCGAGGTACTCTGTGATGTTGTGTAAGGCATCTTCGATAGTGTCTGAATATTGTTTCATCTCAAGCTGCACTCTTGAGCTTCCTTGATGCTTTATCACATTTTTCAAACTGTGATGGGCTTTCTCGATCTGTTGCATGATAAGGAGATGATTTTTAAGAGTAAATAGTAAAGGATAACTGGGCGGATGCACGTTGTTAAACGCCATCGAGAAAGGACGCGTTGAGAGTTTCTCCACCACGGTGCGCATACCTTTTGAGGGACGACGCAGCTGTCTCGCAGAGTTGACAGTTTCTTTTCCAAGCTCATATATTTGCGCTTTTACATTTTCGATGTTCTTCAATGTCCTCTTGATTAGATTCCCATAACGATAGCTGAATGTAATCGCTGTTGAGCACCTGGGGCACTGGATGAGTTGAACATCATTGTCCCGCTCGCGGAGCATCCACGCATCCATCTCTTCTACTCTCACAATGTGACCACAGTCAAATAGCTGCAGATATCTTGAAACTTCTGTTGACTCAGCACGCCCACCACCGCCTAACATAGAAGAAAGCTTTTTAGCATGGCAAATGGCACACACTGTGGGACAGTTCTCTCCACACAAACCAATACATGGGTGGCGGCAAGCGAGCTTCTTGGGACAGGGGGCATTACACCGAGGGCGGTCGCACTCCTCTCCACAAAGGTTATTACATTGGTAATGAGGGCAACTCCAGGTGCACGGTTTGGTGCATGGATAACACGATTGAAAACAGCGTCGGGTGCACTTTTCGTGAGGGCAGCGTCGACTGCATTTTCTAGAACAAGGTGGGCAGGGCTTACTGCACGTCTCTTGGCAGCGGTGCGAACAAACGAGAGGTCGGCAGCATGGGTTTTGGCACATTTCATGTGAACCCCTTTGCTGGCAGTCACTGCATGTTCCAGAACACTGGTGACCGCATGGCAAATTTTTTCCACAGCGAGCAGGGCATTGCACGTCATCAACAGGATAGCTGCAAGGCATCATAATCTTGTGGCCACATGACAGGGTTTTTCCCACAGCTACATCACAGGGATGATTAGAACAAGGTTCACCGCAAACACCCTTACACTTATGTTTGCATCTCTCTCGACGCCGACAAGGTGCCTTGCAAAAAGCAGTTTTGCTCTGAAAGCACGAAAGATGCTCCTTGTGACCACAGGGGTATGTTTTCTCTATTCCACGCCTGCATTTGATACTTTCACAAGGTTGGCTACAAAGCCCCGGACATGGATGTCCACAATCGAGATTTCTGACACAGCGATCCTGGCATGCAACACTGTTAGGATTGCCACTGCAGGGCATTTTAAGAGAATGGTTTCCTGTGCAATTGAGATTCCTCACCACTATCTTTTGGCACATGTACTGACTGCAATCCTCAGAACATTTCCCAGGACACTGATGACCGCACATCAACTTTCGTTTACACTGATTTAAACAGATAACCTGGGACACATCATCAGCGCACAGACAACTGACCTTATGGTATCTGCAACTCAAATCCTTCTTAACGCCAACAGCGCACTTGAAGCTAGCGCAGTCGTGACCACATTTATTAGGGCACTGATGTCCGCATGAAAGAAGGCGTTCACAAGGTGCATCACAGAAAACCGTGGCAGGTTTTTCCGAACACCTCATTTCGTTTTCATGACCACAAGGTAGTTTTCTCGTCACATTTGTGTCACAAATCCCATCGTGCAGTTCATCCTGCTTGCTGAAGCACTTTATGAGTTTACTGTGCCCACATGAAAGCTTGATTTCTATCTCCTCCTCACAGCAATGCTCCTCGGGGTTTACATGGCATGGAAGAATTGTCTCGTGACCACATGGTAATTTTTGTGTCACCTTCACCTTGCAAGAAATACTTGGTAAACCTGATGTCACAGTAGAGCAGAGAACAGACTTCTTATGCCCACATGGGAGTTCAATGCTGATTTCCTTTCTGCAGCGGCAGTCGTCAGGATTTTTGTAGCACGGAAGAGTGATTTTGTGGTTACAACGCAATTCTTTCTCTACTTGCTTCTTGCATGGGACATTTTCTAATCCAGCCTTTGCCACATGGCATTCCAAGGACGTTTTATGACCACATGGCAGGCAAACCTCAACTTTTACCTCACAAGAGAACTTTTCGGCGTTCTTGTGACACTTCAAAGTCACCACATGGTTACATGATAATGTTCTGGGTACAAGCACCTTGCACGGGCGAGCCTCGCATTTTTTACTGCAAATTTCTTTACATGGGTGTCCACATTCTCTTACTCTCTCGCATGGCCTTTTGCACTTTGTTGTAGATGGATCAACGTAACAAGGGAGCGTTATGTTGTGTCCACATGAGGGAATTGTCATGTTAACCTCTATCGTACAATTATCACACGATGAACCAGAGTGGCAGCGCCTTTGGCATGGATGACCTCGGTCACACTTTTTTTGACACAGTTCGTTGCATTGTACTCCTTGGCATACACAACCACACACAGAGGAACACTTGTGGCCGCAATCCAGTTGTCTTGAACAGGGTGCGTAACAAAAAACGGTTAGTGGGTCCTGGTGACAAGGAACACTTTGTTGGTGGCCACATGGAAGAACCTTGACAACGTCAATCTTACACTCTCTCATTCCACATTCCTCATGGCACATTCCGGAACAGTTGTGTCCACAGTCTAATTTTCTTCGGCATCTCTCGGTGCACTGGATTGGGTTGTTTTTCTCGCGACACATGACTCGTTTGGTATGCTCACACTGCAACTGAACTTCAATGTCAGTGTTGCATTCACATAAGTCTTTACATCTCCTTGAACAAGGGTGGCCGCAGTCCAAGACTTTAGTGCATTTGCTGTTGCACTGACTGTGCACCGTGGGATCTTTATAACACGGCATAGTTTTTTCGTGCCCACACGGGAGGGTTTTCTTGCAAGATACTGTACATTCTTCTGTGCATAACTTTCCACACTGCTGCTGGCAGTTATGTCCACACGTAAGTAACTTCTCGCATTGGAATTTGCAGGAGACCTCATCCGGGTCCATGCTGCACCGAACTGGTTGTTGGTGACCACATCGAGGCAGTGTCTTTAACACAGGTTCGTGACACTTGTTGCAGTCTTTTGGATAATGGCACACTTGCGGGCATGGATGATTATTGAGGCAGGCATTGAAGCACATTTTGGAACAGTAGCCCTTTTCATGGTACTGATCTGAAGCATGACATGGTTTGTCACACGCATGGCCACAATCAAGGCGGTCTCCGCAGGACATTGTGCATCCTCCCAATTTGCAAACTCTAAAATCACTTGGCCATCGTATAGTAGTCACGTTGTTGTGTCTCTTGCAAACCAGATGTAGAGTCTCGCCGATGGCTTTCTTTGTTTCTAGATCATCGCATATCTCTTTCCACAGCTTAGAATGGTTTTTCAGCAAACTGAAGTTTCCAATGCAGTAAAATCCTTTGCGGGCTCGCGACAATGCGACACAAATTCTGTTGGACTCACCTAAGAAACCGATGCGACCTTCTGAATTACTTCTTACCAAGGACAGAAGTATAATGTCGTTTTCTTCACCTTGAAAATTGTCAACTGCACAGACCCTCACGCCCTCAAATTTTTTTCTGGGCATATGCTCTTGTAGAAGCAACAACTGACCAGTGTACATAGTTAGAACTGTTATTTGGCTTCCTTCGTATCCTTGAAGTAGAAGATAGTTGCAAAGTGCTACAAGGTACTCTGCCTCATGATGGTTTGAATAGCTCTGCAGACCACCTATCAGGGTCTCGGGTTGGCAGTGATCAACAAAGAACATATTTTGACAAACGCCAGAAATGTCCTCAAAATGGCAAACTGAATCATGGTCTATAATTTCGTGGTCATAGATTCTTTTAGTCAGGGCAGCAATCTCAGGTCGCATGCGATGCTGTATGGATAAGCGTTTGCAATCCATACTGTTCATTACCATTCGCTCAAACAGTGATACCTCCAGGTTGTACTTTTGGGCTAACTCGTAGACTGTGGCTTTTGGCCGAAGTTGTTTGTGGTCTCCGATGAGAATCGTGTGCTTTGTGTTGTGCGAAAGAGAAGTGATAATGTGGGCTTCCATGACCTCGGCAGCTTCTTCGATGACAACGATTCTGGGGGCTACCCTCTGAAGCATTGAGTGGTATCTGGCTGCACCGCTGGTTGTCATCCCAAAGACAGTAGCCCGGCGTATGACTTGCTCTTCTTCTTCAGATGTGACGTCCTGTAGCTCTTCACAAAGCTGTTCGTATTCTTGTTCAGCTTTGTGAATCTCTACTCTGTAGCGTTCGCGGTAGTCCTCAATCCAGAAAAGGTACAAACGCAGTCGATCCGATTGCGGTAAGCTCCAAATGTTATCAACACTCATCACCTCATCTACGCTCATTATTTCTGCCGTTTTCAGTACTTCTTCCAAAGAGGAGATATCTCCAGAGATCTTTATTGGGGAGTTTTTGTTTCTCTTATTCTTTTTCTTTTTCCTCTTTGATGACTTTGTTTTGCTCTGAACGTCTTCGTTTCCAACGCTTAACACCTGGGCGCCCTTTCTTTCCTCTCTGGAATTTTCACCTTCCTTTGTCTGCCAGAAAAACGGATTTCCTTTCTTCTTGCGAATCACAGTTGTCCAGCCTTGATCGTTTTCCTCCTTTTTTCCCGGTTGGTCTTGTCCTTGACTGATTAAGTCATCTGTTTGTTGTGATATTGGCAACAGGAGATCTTCATCACCTTGTATTCGTCTTCGATACTGTATTAAATCGGCCTCCTTTTCTATTGCGATGGTTTCTTCGTCAGTTTCACATACTTCATCAACTCTTTCACCACGGAGTTCTTTCTCCGTTTGAGGGCTGTCAGTTTCTTCAATGCTATTCAAAGGTTTGGAATCGAATTCGTTTTCCACGTCAGGACTAGCTCTGTAATCACCCGAGGATGGCTGATTCTCTAGGGAGCTGTTGCTTTCTTGAACTGACAAGCTTCTTGGTGACGTTAGGTAACGATAGCTGTCTTTCGACCGTTGCTGCTCTGAGTAGTCCCCCTGTATTTCAAGTGGTGTTTCGGTTGCGTCTTTTTCTACCTCTACTGCCGTAGGAGGATCTCTTGTCGAAGAGTTTAGTTGTCTGTTTGTGTTGTGTTCATTGCCATCTTGTGTTGCCCTTACCAATGTGGCATCATAAGATAATTCATCGTCCCATTTTGCACCGATTTCTTCCAGGATTGATCCATCTGGACCTCTTTCAGTCTGGACTTCTGTTTTCGTCTTCGTACTTTGGTTACAAGAGCCCAACAGCTTGTTATCGCATAGCCACAATTTGAAGGTGTTGCCTGGGCGTCGACACTCGTTTGCCACGTTAGGTGGAAACATCGCATTGTACAACTGGTCTGCGTGTGCTGGATGCAGCAACTCCTCTAAATCGCCGAACTCCAAGAGCTGTTTGTCTGCCTTTGCAAGATACGCCTTCCACTTTTTCAGTTCTTTGTCATTTTCACTCATCTTTTCGTTGACTTCATCGCGTTTTTCATATAACCTGTATCGGTAAGTAAACTTCCTGAGATTGCAGGCTTCTAGTTTCTCGCTTTTGCTTCGTCCACCAACACGTATAATTTCCTCACTAGGTAGGAATTCTAACACTTTTTCCAAGAACTGATCCAGCGCGTGGTTTGTGTAACAGACCATCAGCATCGGTGAGTTGTGCTGAGGATCCCAAGCCGTTCGGTTCTCAAGTAAGCATCTTACAATTTTGGCTCCAACGTAGGTCTTTCCTGTTCCTGGAGGACCCTGAATAACAGAGAATTCAGTTGTGATTGCAGTTCTTAAGGCTTCGAGTTGGGAGCTGTTCAGTGGAAGCGCCTTAACCGAGGGCCAGGCTCCAGGCTGCAGAACAGGTACTGCTTTGGCGTTTGCAATTGATGCATCCCCAACATGAAGAGCCTTGCTGAGATCATAACACACCGCCTCCTCGGTGTCATCGCGTCGTAGATATTCTGGTGGATCGACCTCTGCACTGCACTCAACCAAATATTTTTTGAAAGGCAAAGTTGTTTCATCCAGTTCCTTGAGCCCTTTAAGAACGTGGCGATAGGCTTCGAAGTAGGCGGGCGACTCAACCATTTGGTAAACGCAGTTGCGCCTTTCGATTCCCAAAACATCTTGCTCCTCGATGAAACGAATGTCGATTCTTCCCTTCTTCAGTAGCTCTGGCTCTCGTTTAGACACCGTTGCGAAAAGCATCGTCTTGAAATTGTCGTTTGAAAGACAAAGGAATGAGCCATAAATCAGTCGTTTTGAATGGTTCCATCTCCTGGTGTCCAGTCCGGTAACATCGATTTGCACTTGATGAATTATTCCAGACCACGTGAATTCTTTGCTGAAGATGCGTACGCTGCGGTAGTTCTTCATGAGCTGTTTGCGCTTTTGTCGTGGTACGTTTTGCACAATTTCGTGTATGCCTTCCCTTAACGGCTCAAGAAAGTCTTCTCTCAGCAGCCTGAACTGCACGTCAAGATAGTGCTCCGCATTCTCATATCTTCCCTTCGAAATGTTCTTACGTAGGAAAGGCCGCTCTTGAGTTGTGATTTCTTTGTTCGTGGGACAAATCGGTATGTCTCTAAAATCATTTGGCGGCTTTTCACCTGGCCTGTTGGTGAAACGTTTGCCGTGCTTCTGCCTTTCGCCTCTGATAATATCATCTCTAGCTTGCTTAAAAGCGTGTAACTCCTTCTGAAGCTCCTCTTTTCTTTCAATGTTCGACTGATCCAGGGCTATTTTCAACTGATTGTAGGGCAGGTCAACGTATGAACTAGGCAGATGCGTCAAGTACTTCATGAATACTGTGATGAGACATTGGATGAACTTTTGTCTTGACTCGGGGTCGTTCAAGGTCATTGACGCTTGAACACGATCAAGTAAACTTGGAATTTTCACACTCAAAAACGCGGTGCCCTTAAGTGCAGCTAATATCTTGTTTGTATTCTCGCCCGCTGAAGCTCTACAGGCAACAGCCAACGTACAAGTTAGGTCAAAGATGAACTCATCGCTGTTGTGTTGTTCCTCTTGTGATCGAAGAAAGAATTTCAGCTGAGCCATTCTCTCATTTAGCTGGCGGACCACCTCCGTTGTATCCCTCTCTTTTAAGGTTTTGATGTCGAGTGCGGCACTTTTTCTTGGGAACAATCCACGAGAAAAAGGCCGTGTATTTTGCTGTGTCGATAAAGTAGGATGTCCAGACACTGGATTAGGCCTTCCAGGGCGTTGGTCGTTGTTTAAACTACCTGTATTATAACACAAACGCATCAATAAATTAATATTTGTGTTAGTTCAGTCGACCTTCTCTTAGGTGACCACTTTAAATTCAAGTCTAGGTTACCACTCACGAGTCACTTCAAGTTCAATAATTTGGCTTGACAATTTGCAAACTCTGTGGCTTCGCTTTTCTCTTGAGACGTCTCGCAATCTCCTTGTCGTGCTTGTATTTTCTGTTACTAAAATAGGAAGCAGAAACTTCTACTGAATTCATGCTTCACTAACTGTGATGCGCTTTTTTCTTATACTCACCTAAGGGCTTGCCTCTGCCATTGAGTGACGTCCCTTGGCCTTTTTCGCGTTCCCGTAATGTTCCTTGCCCACGCCCTTTTTGAGCTTGCTTGTGTTTATTGAGATTTTCTTCTGAAATAAAAATGGAGTGCTTTTCATTGTACGTTAGATATATCCCATTTCGTTTTGAAAGAATGTTGCAGTTTCTGAAATGATATTGGACATAACGCTGTATAAATATATATATTTTTTATTTTACAGGTTGGGAAACTTGTTGTGTTTCATAAACAACTTGCTTTCTGAAGCTCTCTGATGTTTACACATTTGCGCCTTAACCGACACGTCAAGATAGAATATTATACTTTTTCCATCTGCTTTGAAACCTGCAATCAGGCCCTCAGCTCTTTATTTAGTTATTTTCTTTCAAGCGAACTTTAACTATTCACCCGCTTGCATTGTTTGCACTGGCGTATTAACCTTCTTCAACGAGACCAAACTATCAGAATCATTTAAAACGACCATTTTGATTAGAAAACAGTTACTGTTACTATTCGAGACATCCATATGTTTGAATATAGAATAGGCTGATGGAAAAAAATGCTTTCTTGCCAGCCCACCTCTGCTTCGCAACCACGACCTAAGCCAGCTAATGTAGTTAGTTTCCGAGGTAGCCAACTAGTCTTATTGTATAGAAAATAATGGGAAACATTCGAATGAACTCTAAGCATCATTCGGAAATTTTCTGTATTTTGAGGAACAGTCGAAGGTCTTCGGAAACGTTCGGAAATAGATCGAAAACGTTTACTTACTTAAAAAACAGCTGTGCTCATGCTTGAGCCAGCTGAGTATTATTAATCTTTTCTGGATATTTCATTTTTTCAGTTTCCCTAGCCGGGGAGACTTGCCTAGACGGATACCCTGCTAGCAGAGGTTTTTTATCTTGCCGCTTCTTTTTCTTAGTCTTTTTACGGCTGTCTTTACCGTTGTTGTTTTCTTCCACCGCGAGAAAAACCTCTGTCACGATACGGTTCCTTTCGCTGTTGAGCATGCTGTGTCGTTGCTATAGAAACGACTAGCTTAAAACACATGTCTTGCCTGTGATTGGCCAAATGATAACCCGCCTGTCACTTAAACTACACTGCGCGGAAAAGGTTGGCCAATCAAAGACGAGATTTGCGTGTTATTGTACCATCCATATATAACATTGCGTTCATTCAGATCGAAAGTTTGAAGGGTTTTTTCAAACCACCAATTTTGGAAAGCATGCCAAAAAGTAGAGATTACAGTACACTGGAAAAGCATATGGGGAAGTGTTTCTGGGAGTGCATGGCATAACCGACAGGTGTCGGACTCGGACAACTTCGCACGAAACAGGGAACATCTCGTTGGAAGGACGTTATGTATGATTTTGTAGTGAAAAATTTGTAAATTAACTTCTCGTGTTATTGAGAAAGGCAGCATGTAGACATTGGTTAAGCTTTCTTTAGAAAAACCATTGATAACGCAAAATTCTTGTTTCAGCTGTGGGCGCTTGGAAACATGTTTGGAAGAAATGGTCTAGCATGGCCGCATAAGCAGAATGAGTAATGATATTCTTGGGCGGGGATTCCCGGGAACTATTTCCACTAGAGATGGAAGAATTTGTGGTTTTTAGCCTACGTCTCCAACTAGAGGGGATGGCATTTATTAGCCCATAATATGCGGTAAAGGGGACTTGCAGATGGAATTTCCGTTGAAATTTGTCGAGGGATAGGAAGGTGAAGTCAACATCAAGTAGGTCGTGGGTGCATATGATTCCGCTACGATACCAATGTTTGAAAAAAATTGTGCTATTGTTTATTTGCTGTTATTCCAGATTATTTCGTTCTGTACCTGTATCATATCTTCAGAAAACATAGGTCTGTAGACTTGCCAGTACTTTAACTCAGAATGATAAAAAGGAGGTGGAGGTAGGTCGTGTAGCTGGAGTAAATTTAAGTCGTAATGGCAGTCTGATAAAAAGGCAAAGCCACCAAGATGGCTCAAAGCGTATTCTGGTATGACCTTCCAAGCAGCTTCAGAGTTTTGACGTATTCTTTGAATCCAGGCGATTTTTAGGGCAATTTCCATTAAACCAAAAACTATCTTTTTAAGACCGCCGTTGGCTTTCTCACCAATGATTGTGGATTTTTTTATTTTCGGTGGTTTGCCCTCCCAGATATAGTCAAAAATCATTTTGTTGGTTGCATCAATAACATGCAGCGGTAAATATAAATTGGAAGAATTAAAAATTAATTTGGACAAAGCTAACGTCTTCACAATGTTGATTTTTCCAATTAGCGTGAGTCTTCTGCATTTCCAAATGTTCAATACTTTTTCCATGCTGCGTAACTTGTCATCAAAATAGTTACGAGACGGAATTTCAAAGCAAAACGTGCATAAACAAGATAATAGTACACTAGCTCGATAAAATGCAGGGTCAATGCCAACCTTACGTTTCATTATAAATGTTCAAAATACTAATGCCAATCAACGCGGCTTCTTGGCACAAAACTCCCGGACGTCTTTGTCGGTGTCGATAGTCCTATCTCTGTAAGCGTTCAGGAAAGCGAGACCAGGCAGCCTCTCTGCTCGCATGGTAGACCGCATATAGGTCTTGACCCTCCGCATTAAGTACTAGAAGAACGCTCAGGGGTTGCTGTCGACACGGGCATCGTGACAAGGATGGTGAGGATGACCGTAGCATTGGAGAATGGTTAGTTTGTCTTCTGGGTCAACGTGCACCCACTTTGCTTTCCATCGCACAATCAGAGTTATAAGATGGGGTTGGAAGGCCTGCACGACTCCTACTTCACGTCTTTATTTATTTGTCAGGAAGATCTTGGTATAAATATGGATCTAAACCCGGCTTTATTCAACTGTTTTCGATAACAAACAGCGGAGAGATAACTGGCATATGTGAAGTATTCCTTGCATTGCAATTATTCAAACTGCTTAAAAGCGTGAGAAAATTACTCAGTCGAAGGAAATCCTAATACATGCCCGAGAAAGATAATTACCGTGTGGCACTAAATTTTTGTAGGTTCTAATTTTTGCGATTTTTGCGGGGGGTTTTCGCGATCTGCAAAAAAAAGTTCCCACAAAACAAAATTACCGCAATTTTTTTCCGTAAAAATTTACTCCACTGTAGAAGTTATATACAAAAATACTGGTTTAAAGGAGATAACTCGGTAGATAATGCATCGAGTGGTACTCTAGTTATTGTCGATCCATTGTAATGGAGTGACATTGCAACTGATTAGTGTTTTACTTCGCTTTTTTCCGTCTTTACTTTCTTTGCATGTACAAAAACGAAAATGTTATCATTTCTATTTGAAGGCGACTTCCAGAAAATCGAAAAAATTAATTCCCAGCAAGAAAAACCAGTCTATTCCAATCGCAAATATTAGTTCCCGCAAAACACAAAAAATCGCCAATCCGCAAAATTAAACTCCCGCAAAAATTTAGTGTCACATGGTACATATACAATAATACCACTAGAGTTAAGACCTCCCTTTCGTGGAATTCTGAGCCTAACAATAAGTGTGAGGAATTACAACAGCTACCACGACTTTTCAATCCCTAGCTCTTTGTTGACTTTTGGGACGGACTTCACTTGACACTTGACAAAACCTGTTGGAAGTTTTCACAGTGCGATGACCCGCGGGCCTATATAGATTTTTGCGAAACTCCAATAAAAAAAACTTGTAAGCCAGTGCTTATAGTCCATAAGCCAAACCTCAAAAGCAGCCTAGAAATTGAGTTTCGTAGCACCTCCCATGGGACATGGGGTGTCAAATTAAAGCTAGTAGTATCAAATTAAAGCTCATGACCTATATTTTCAGAATCCACTTGTTTACAAGTTTTAAAGTCGACCACCAATGAGAAATTCCCCTGTTTTCAAGAGGGGTGGGGTGGGGAAAATTTGCATCTGTCCAATAGTAGTTACAAAACATACAATACCTCCAGCAAAATCCTCCCAATTTAAGTGTATCTTTACATGTTATGCTGGGCAAACTGATATTATCTAAAGTTTGCAATGATGTTGCCATGGTAACAGCGAGCACTGGAACAGCTGTTCTTCTCATCAACATTCACTATTAGTGCTTACTAGTTGCAGAAATGTTGACTTCATAAAAATTTTGACAATTCTTGTATGAGAGGGGGAGGGTAGGGAATCAAGTTGCTATGAGTTTTAAATCCATGTATCTCCTGCAGAGAGAACATGGGATGGCAGCTTGCAAGCATTGACAACTTAAGGTTGCACACGTCTAACTTTAATTACCCCGCCGTCAGGACGGGGTCTAGTAATACCCGTTTTTTCTTTTTTTACCCCGCCGTCAGGACGGGGTCTAGTAATACCCTTTTTACCCC
>Ga0126336_10000707_pt1 | contig 14943 bp, 7 predicted proteins | sample SidCmetagenome_FD_92530 | JGI IMG/M metagenome (GOLD analysis project Ga0126336, IMG submission 92530) | Coral microbial communities from El Islote,Puerto Morelos, Mexico - Siderastrea C C metagenome | ecosystem: Host-associated > Invertebrates > Cnidaria > Coral | place: El Islote,Puerto...
CAGTTCAAAACAAAATGGCGCCTGTTTTTAGCATATGTTTACGAGATTTGACATTAATTTTCTCGAGAATGCTTGAGAATTTAATCGCGGGGTCACTTTGAGAAGTGAATTTAAGTGAGATGTTTCAAATAGCATTGAAAATGTTGCCGTGCTATGAGTGTTTTTTTAGTAAATATTTTTTGCACTTATTGCTCGAACGTTGAGCGGAATCTGTCTTAAATTCTAGGTGTAGGTTGACTCCTGGATTAACGTTAATCGGCTGTCGAACAACCTGATAAGCTGCTGCAGAATAAGATGACTCCTCCAGCGATTAACGAATAAAAACGGGAAAAAAGTCCTAGACACCAAAAAAGGGTTTTACTATATTTTTTTAATGCAAACTATTGTATTAGGGTTAGTGACGCTCATGATCCATCACTGCAAGGCTGATCATTTCATAACATCTCCGCATTTCACAATGATTTTCAAACATACATTCACTACCACTACAGAAGATAGACAGGCCCTTTTTTCCTCTAAAAACTCACAGAGGGAGATGCGAATCGGCAAAAGCGAGGACGCACGCACGCACGCACGCACGCACGCACGCAAGGCGAGAACGAATTAGGGGCTGTATGGACAATTGACAGCCGGATTTTTAGCGCCTGTTCCTGGTCGTACTCTTTACTAACTTGTTCCAAACTTTTTGTTCTTAGTCCTGCCCGTGTTCGTACGCCATACCAACTCACCCAAAAATGCAACTATCGTGCAGTCTATAATGACGAATACTGGCAAGAATACCTCTTCTCCAGGGTCACCCCTTCGTCCACCAACTCCAGGGACACCTGTGATCCCCTATGGCAAGAAAAGCAACGTCAACGAGAGGACTTAAGCTCAGGTGGACTAAAACTCAGGGAATGGTATTGGCATTTTATCGACAGGGCAAGCTATACGTACTCCGTTACCCATGATTCCACCATCTCCAGGAGGACCGTGTGCACCAGGAAGGCCCTGCAAATAAATGATGAATGTGAGAAAAAGAAAACTGCAAAAAGTTCAAAGGCAAAATGAAACTTAATTTTTTTTTTGGTGTAAGAACGTAGATGGCAGTTTATACCTATTTCCTCTAAAGGAACATAACGCGGATGGATGCTTAAATATTTTTAAAACGCCAAAACGTCAACAGCAGCAAAAATCAGAGTCGCCCACCATCAAAGACTGATCAGGGAAAATTCAAATGTGTTTCTTTCGTTTAATGATGCCACCCAGATCTTTGTTTTAATCTCTTCCAATTTAAAAAACATGCATTGATTCCAATTTGATAAAAGTAGAAAGAACTTTACCTGACCTCCTGTTGAGCCTCTTTCTCCTCTCTCCCCTGGTGGCCCTGATAGTGCCTACAAGCAAACGCGAAGAATACACAATTTTATTCCCTTATCTATTACTATTTAGAAACAACATCGTCCCAACAAACGAGGCATAAATTCTTTCATTTCTCACTTGTATAACCAGTGCTGCGTGGCCCTATATTTCACGTACTCTTCATATCCAGCGCTTAGTAGAAAATTATTGGGTCCCATCTAAAACTTATACTGTACTGCACATTCAATTCTCTGTTTTCTCAATCCTTGGAAATGGTCGGACTCAACAAGTTCTTGAAAATGCTTTCTTGCTATTTTTATTGTCATAGAGCTTGTTGGTCTAGTCTTAGCACAAAATAAGACTCGCGATTATAAGCAAAACGAACACGATGGCAGACCTTGTTGTTGGAAGCATGCACCTGCTTACCGTTATTCCAGACGCGCCACGTTCACCAGGATGTCCTTTTTCACCAGGGAGACCCTGAGAAGAACATAAAACATGAAAAAATTTTTCATGCATAATGCATGATACTTTTGGGGCTACTTTATAATTATGGTCAAAAAGAGATTTTACGTCCCTTTATATGTGTCAATGTATTTAGCACGGAAGTACTAACTGAGGACACTGTAAATGCAAATGGAACTCTTTCGTTGAATTCCAAATACTAGGAGGATGAACAGTGAGTGATTTGCATAGGGCAGCCTTCGTACATCTGAAAGATGAAGAAGAAATTGTTTCTTGTGGCCATTTAACCTTAAGACTGATTTGATGCTTTGAAAGGTACTGAGCTCTTGATGTATTTATCGACAATTGATAAGTATAACTTATGTAATAAGCTCAATAATGCACGCATTTTGATTGGTTCTGACTTATGATCTATTAGAGGACAGACGCATAGATTACGTCAGATTACGTCAAACCGCTATTTTCGTGTTTGTCAAAGTGGGGAAAGGACCCGCTTTCGAGTTATTTTGAAAGATTTTGAAATAAACAAGCTTTTTTCGTATATTTTGTTTCTTTATTATGCAAAACAAATAGATTCCATGATGCCGTGCGTCTGCTCAGAAATAGATCACAGAAGACGTCAAAATGCGGTAAGAACAACAGTGACACACTCGGCTATCGCCTCGTGTGCCATTTTTTTTTGTTCTAAAGACATTTTGACGCCATCTTTGATCTATTACTGAAAAGACGCACGGCAACATGGAATCTATTCGTTTAATAGATTCTCTTTCTGGAGTAAATTGACTAACCTTTAGTCCGTTTCTTCCAGATGTTCCTCCATTTCCCTTCTCGCCCTCTTCTCCCTAAAAGGGCGCAATGTAGCACATCAAAACAACGCGAGTATGTCTAAAATCTGCGAATAATGGACATCTACATAACTAGCCACCTCAGTGTCGGGAAGAGAACCTTCTCTTGAGTAAGTACAATACGAATTTAGAAATAAAATTTGCGGGTATTTCAATTTAATGTTATTTAGTGTTCTTTTCAGGTTGGTAGCGGGTAAACTGAAGGGTAAATAGGTCTCGTTACCGTCTCTCCTATGTCGCCTTCTTCTCCCATCTCTCCAAGAGCTCCAGCTTCGCTACTCTAAAATAAAAACCATTACCAAGTTATAACAGACAACCGCAGTGTTCCTTTTGTTTTGGTTTCTATACTAACAGAGATAAAGATAAAGCTTCGTTGTCAGCCAGAAGTAAATTGCTTGTAAGTTTGAAATTTGTTATTATTTTATTTTTCTTTTTATATTATTCTTCCTTAATGTGAGGAAACCAAGTCTGGTAATTTCCCAAGTGTCATGTTTCAATGTGGCATACATACTCACCATAGGGCCTACATCACCAGTGGGCCCTGGCCTCCCACGCAAACCATGTATTCCCTATGGAAAGAAGCAAAGGCAATAAAGATCTATGAATAGGTGTATTCTTTATCACGCATTTGTAGAAGACAGTTCATTCACTTTAAAGTCAAAGCCTCTCCTCCCCAGTAGGAAGTTAGCATTTGAAAGAACGCCTGAGAGAACGTTAACCAGGAATACCCTGTTACTGGCTATATTTCCTCGTAACGTCACTACACGTTTCTTTCTCTCATTTGTATTTAGACTGCACGGTATCAGAATTCTGCATCCCATGTAGATGGTGTTAACAACATACCTCCTGTCCCTTCATCCCAGGGTCACCCCATCGACCAGGATTACCATCTTCACCCTACGAAACACGGTATACACAATAAATAAATACATTGCAGATTGCTTTATTTTGAGAGGATGGTCCATTCAGCTCTGTGAATAGATAATAAATAATAGAAAAACCTGGTAAGTTATAGTTGTAAAACAGGTATCGCAAAAAACCTTAGGTCCTCGGATTCCTTGAACACCCATTAAACCAGACGGTCCAGGGTAACCCTACAGAGAAAATGACAAAATCAAACAACGTTAATGGAAGATTCCCCGTAAAAATTCCGATAGTGAAAAGTGCAATCAAACCTCTTTTCCAGGTTTCCCTTGAACTCCAGGCAGTCCCACGTCTCCCTTAGCTCCCTGAAAAATTTGTGATAAAATGAGTGTGCTTTGAGACGCACACATAACGCAACGGGAACAAGGCTAAGCCGGTAAAAAGAACTACTGACCTTCGGCCCTTGCTCTCCTTGAGGTCCCCTAGGCCCTGGTGCTCCAGCTTCACCCTGACAAAATAAAATAACAGATGACTGGATAATACTGCATCTTATCTATCAGACTAACAAAGGAATTACGTTTAACTTTGACGGTAACACTTTGAGGATAACGTGCCAATAAGGTTTCTCTTTCTCTATCGTTATACATTTACCAAAGAAAGATGTCACTAACGTATAGGACAAGATACTTGAGAAAACGCAAAGGCGGAATGAGCCCATGTCCAAGGGTTAAATGCACACGATACCTGGGAAAAAGTTGTATGATTTCTCTCTGAGATTTGATTTTCAGCTGGTTCTTACATAGATTCAGAATTTATCGACCTGTACGTTTGATTTTTTACCTTAAAGCCCTGTGTTCCATTACTTCCAGATACGCCCGGTGGTCCTGGTGCACCCTAGAAAAGAACGGCATACCTTGAAATGAAAACTGCACAACACTACCCACTCATATACAGTCAAAGCAACCCCTCTTTACATTAAAGACACGATAAAGGCCAGTGCAAGGCTCGAGAAGCTGAAAGAAGGGAACGAGAACAAAGGAGAAACTTTGGACAGCGTTTTTGTAAATAAGTAACATCAATATTTTTGGACAGTAAACTCCACTCGCCGAGGTGGTTTTCAGGAAAGATTTGTGAAAAATATTTTAAACGCTATAGGTATCACAATACAATGCTGATTTGGACTAAAAGAAATTCCTCCGTTTCAGACCGTTGAGGTTCTCAATTGTTGTTACTCGGATACTTTTGGACGGCAGGCGCAACCATGTAGTTGCGCAACCAGGGGACCTAAGTTCTTCTCACCAAGCCAACAAACAAACGAAGCAACAACTACTTACAAATGGTCCTCGACTTCCAGGTGGACCCTTTGGACCACGTAAGCCGGTATCACCCTGTAAAAAAATTTTAATAATAATGTCGAATTCATTCAACACAGGGCGAATTCCATATTAAGGACGGTGGACCTTATACATAGGTATTTTTGCAAAGGTATGACCATGGGTTAAAAGCAGTTGTTAGCAAGACCTATTCCAATATAAAAAGAACAATGTGGGGTGCCACGCATTTTTCAGAGATAGTTAGGCAGCCAATTTTCCTTTTGGATTCTGATAGCCCCTACTAAAGATCTGCTTTTTTCCACATGGTTATAAACCGCACAAAAATACCGTTGTATTAGTAGGCAAATTACTTAAGAAACCCGAATATCTCGGACCAGTCCTGAGACGCGCAGAACGTATGCGCAGTAACAAAAGCAGGCACCGTCCTTAGAAGTTCAAATTTGCTTGATAATTTTTCTTGAGAGAAGGATCGGATGTTAGCAAATTGAAGCGCTCATAGCAACCTCTATTTCACCCAGACCACAGAAAGATCGCCAACGACTTCCCTTCTCCTTAACGTCCTTCAAAAATTTGGTGGTGACCCTAAGCAACCACAGCGTTGGGGTAGGGCGCCCACCGGATGACCCGTTCCTCTTAAATTCGACGTAGAGATGTCATGAGGTCAAAACAATCATCCTGCTATCAGCGGTGAGGAATACAACTGTGCCAATAAAAAGAACTTAAGACTTGCGAGTTGTTAACTGAAATGTCCGGGAGGTCACTGTTCTCGTTGCTTGAGGTCCAGAGAATGAGATGGTGTGGGACACAACCAACCAATTGAGACAAAGTGAATACACAAAAAGCAGGAAAACGTTTAAATGCACTCAATACAGGCTCATGGTGGGAATTAATTATGTTTATGAACAAGAATTCACAAACCTCTTCACCAGCTGTGCCTACTGGCCCTGGTAAGCCTAGCGATCCATCATAACCCTACAAAGCAAAGTGACATCAACATTGTAAAAAGATATCTCCAAACAAAGATAGAATGAAATAAATATAAAATTCATTGCCAGAGTTGCTTTACTCAGTCTCGGAATTCCCAACTTAACTGCAGTCTTGAATCACCGTAAAAAAAAATTCAAACAAAAGGCTACCTTAGAAAAACTGTCCTTCGTACGTTTCTTTTTACGCATCTCAATTCAACAAGATAGCTCCTAGTCATGTTCCTATATGGCACCGCGTGACATTTTTTGGGGTAGAACATTAACAAAGAAATAACTCACAACGAACCTTTTCTCCTTCAGTCCCTGCCAGGCCCGGATTTCCCAAAGGACCACGTGTACCCTACGATCATGGATCTACAGTCAATATTGATAGTTACAGTATTACAATAGTTGTCTGATAAATGCCTTCCTCGCACAAAATAAGCGCAATCATTGGTATGCCACCCAACTGTTACAAGGTATTATGACACATTCCGTGGAAACACAATTATACAACTGCGTATAATTATGTCCAAAGACATTATGCACTTATCTGCCTTTATTTTACCTGTGGTCCAGGCAAGCCGATAACTCCTTGGAATCCCTGAGGACCTATGCCGCCCTGCAAGTGAAAGACAAAAAAAAAATCAATTTCCTAAAAATCTGTTTTAAATTAATACTCTCTACAACCAGCAGAACCAGAAATGGTCAGAGATTGGTATTATTCCAGAAACAAGAAAGACAGCGCGATTCCGAAATTGCCAAGCGCCATTTGCATGGTTTTAACAACTGTAGTATAACGTATACTTTACAGTCGGGTCAAAGATCCCAATGAAATGCTTCCGTGAGAACGATATTAGTCAAGGCCCGTTTACACGTGCGATTTTTGATGCCATTTTTGTCGTGCTCTCCAATGCAACTTTTGTCGAAAGTGTAAACTAGCGGCGATTTCGCTGCGATTCGGGGTGCGTTGTTCGCTGTAATTTCCCAAAAAACTGCCAAATAGCATCAAGTTTCGAACCTGTTCGAAACGTGCGATATCGCGGCGACAATAGCACAGCAATCGCCGCTAGTTTATACGCGCCATGTAATGATGCAACTTGAGCGCTACAAAAATTGCATTGAAAAGTCTACAAAACTTGCATCAAAAATCGCTCGTATGAACGGGCCTTCAGAATCGTTGTTTTTTGTTCCGCACTATCTACGTAACACACACTGAGGCCAATTTACACAAGGATGTAGATCTCAAATATCATGCAATTTTGCCGACAAGCATGTTCAAAATTTCTTAAAAGTTCTGTGCACAAGTTTCAAAAGGTATGGTTGCTAAACAATTTTCTTCACAATGCTGGAAAATGAACAGTTTTTCTTACTTTTATTTTTCTAATGTGCCATTTGCGGCTTTGTTCTACAAGACGAATGGTCACTTACTGGATCACCTTCAGATCCTTCTTCTCCTTCTTCACCACGTGGTCCCTGTGAAAATAAACAATTGCGCTCAGCACACACCATTATTCCACCTACTCCTAATGTTTTCACAACAGTTTGTTGTTCTCTTTAGTTTTTACTTGTTCATGGAAAATGTTTTCTATCTTTTCACTGTCAACTACTGTGAATATGATTTTTCATTCAGAACGTGACTTTTCTCTTTAAAGATATCTTGGGAAGGTGAAACATGCATCTTATGTATAGTAAGTGTTCTTGTTTGTGAACAAAAATTTCTTTCACACAAGTGATGCGACGTGTTACTAACACTACGTTAACTAAGAAAAGATGGAATAATCAACAGGTCGCGAGCGTGGGACAAAGAAGAATCTGAGTTCCCGCTTAAAATTCACCATCTTTCTTTATTTATCACCTAAAGGGCACTTCGACATTGCTGATCCTAGCAGTATGTAGGACGCGTGTCACCACGAACTCAGTAAATATGACCTCTGCTCGCCACGAGTCTCCCAGTAGCTCAGTGGTTAGAGCGTCAGACTGGTGTACGGAAGGTCATGGGTTCGATTCCCGTCGGGGTCTCAGATTTATCTTTGTCCCACGCTCGCGACATGTTGATTATTCCATCTTTTCTTATTTCTTCTCCGAGCTTAAAATTTTATTTATCACTATGTTAACTGTAAGTAACAATGATCTCAAGTGGAAAAAGGAAGATGCTAACAGTTAAAACAAAAAGGCAATTTCAAACAAGTCTTTTTAAGATATCACTTTTATTGTCGTAAAGGTAGCATGCTTCTGTTTAAGTTATTTAATTACACATGTCTGCTAGCATAAGAGCAATGAGCTTACAAAAACCTCGAAAGGATTCCCAAAACTTTATGCATTTGCAAGTCGGACTCTTCTCTTCTTTTCTCCCTAGGAAAGACAAGTGACGACAAGTTAGGTATTCAGAGAGATAAGCGTAAGAGGAGAAAAGATTTGAAGAGTCCGATTGCCTCCTTACAAGAGCTGCCACAGTTTGTTCTTGGGTTCTTAATCATACATGCTTCCTCGTGAAAGATCTGCCAAAATTGCGAAGGCAAACAACAACAAAGGTAAAACAGACTGCTATTACGTTACGTGACCAACGTACGGAAAAATGCCAATCTCTATTAATAACCGTACAGTGTGCTTGTGTGGCAGCTACCATGTAAAGAGGTGTTACTTTTGTCATGACGTTACAGTTAGTTGACTTGGCAAAAGTAACTATTCGGATTAGTTAGTAGAGGAAGGAAAGCAAGGCCAGATAAATGTTCGGCATTAAAGCAACAGAAATAACAAAGGATAAGAGAAATATTCCACTATTTGAACTGCCACAGTGGCTACAGCAAGAGCAGAACAAGATTACATTGGTTAAGAAATGGCTGTGGTGTTTTTTAGTGACCACCAAAAGAGGGAGCATGCACAAAAAGAGTTGGAAAAATAATGCCCTAAAGAAGACATACAGAACATAAAATTAAGACGTTCCCTCACCATAATTCCATCTGCACCTTTAAAACCAGGGGGGCCAATGACACCCTAACAGGAAACAATACAACAAACAAAGTTTACAAAAAACGTTCAGCTGGATTTACCTTGTGCTTTGGTTACATTTAGGTTTCTTGCAGTAAATCACGTTCTACCTGTTTTCCGAAAGCTCCAGTTGTGCCAAGGAGACCCCTAGGTCCTCTCTCACCCTAGAAAGAGAACGTTAATAAATTACTTTTTTTATTTCAAGCAGAGATGATTTTTAACAAACATGTTAAAGTAACTTCCTACAAAATGTGCATTCTGATAAGATGCTAATTAAGTATCTTCAGGAAGCTCATACAACATTACCTGATCTCCTTGTGGCCCAGCTTCTCCAGTTGGTCCAGAGGCTCCAACAGAACCCTGTAAATAATCATCTAACATCCATCAGTAAATGATTTTAGTAGAGTTTTAGTAGAGTGTAGAGTTAGTGGGTGGTTAAATGAGTGAAATTTTTGTAATCTTGAAAACATGACTCTAAAAGCTTGCAGATTTTTTAAACTAATTCCTTCCAATAAACAACATTTTTTATTCGTGACATCAGATGTTTACAATTACAACAAAAATTGTGAAAAACCTAAAACACACAAAAATAAGATGCAGTGGTAATATACTTTGACGTTACACAATAAGTTTGCCCTACACATGAAGGAGGGATGGATGAAAAGCTCCTTCTTACTGTTCCTGTTGCAGTCCAAATGTAATCTTCTATTATCTTCTGTAATCTCCTATAATCTCCTGTAATCTTCCATAATCTCCCACAATCTCCTGCAATTTCCTGTGGTGCAGCACCAACGTAATATCTCCTTTTAACACAACAGCATACTGCCAAAATACCCCACTTCTATCCCGATCTCCTCTACACTAGTTGATCGAGATATGTACAACTTAAATGTTATCATTTTGTATGCATTGTAGAAGTTCACATATCAGAATCATTATTATAACTGTTTAGGTAAAGAATTTGATGAGCATGTTTAACATTAAAATGTTCTTACATCTCTCCCTTTTGGACCATTCAGTCCCTGGTCTCCAGGCTTCCCATCCAGGCCCTAAGAAGATTGATAACAACAGCGCAAGTCACCAATCAGTCACCAGGGTAAATATAGGCAAGTTGGTTTACCATCGGGTCTTTCTAAATCTTTATAGGTTTGGGATGTAGTTTGAGAAGATACCTTAGGTCCAGATTTTCCTGTTTCACCAAATGTTCCATTAGGGCCAATAAATCCCTGAAAAAATAATGAAATGAATTAATAATTATAATAGACAGTTGCATTCACTTTAACATATGTAGGACTCATGCACATTGCTTATTACAGCAGCATCTGGTACAGTCATGTTTCTAATAAAATATATTTTTTTTTAACTAGTAACTCATAATAAATACTCGTCATCTTCAACAAAGAAACTAAAACTTGTGTACCGCAGGTCCTCTAGGTCCAGGACTACCAAGAGCCCCTCCAGCACCTGGTGCTCCCTACAAAAACGAAAATTCAGTAATAAGTAACTAGACAGTAGATTTTTAGAATTTTTACAATAAACATGGGAATATGACGACTGATACCATTGGTTTTACTGGTGAAACTTCGCTTACACAGTTTTAACTGCATTTTCCTCTGCTAGCTACTCAATCGTAGACCCTAAACTTTTTATATTTTCATCTCCTCTCCATGGACAAGAGCCGATTCACGTGCAACTTAAATAAAAGTTCAAGAATTGCTGTTAAGATACCATACCAGTTCACCCTGCAGGCCAGGCTCTCCAATCCTGCCTGATGAACCCTGCAGATAAGAAAAAATCAAATTAATATAACTTTCTATTCAAATCAGAAAGGCATGTAGGATAATGTGTGTATGTCATAAAAACTAAATCCACTTGAGTATACTGTAACACAAATCGATTGAAACACTGTAGCATTCAAGAGGTGATATAGTCAAGTCAGGTTCACAGATAGTAACCAGACAAGACATATACACGCTGCTAGCAAAACTGTAGCACTGTTACAACAAAACTTACCTTTTCTCCATTTAAACCAACATAGCCTCTTTCACCTTTTCTTCCAGGATCTCCCTAAACAGGGAAAGGAATTGGAAAATTACTACACTAAATAGGAAAAAAAAAACGTTTCCACTGTCCTTTGTGACAATGGGTCAATGCAACCATCAGTAGGAATAAAGGGATAGCTATTAAGCTTATTTTGTGCCCTATGGACACTTTGTACCCAAGGGAACTGAAGCAGTATTACATGGCTTACAATGGTCCCTGAAAACCAGCAAACTTGGAGGAAATGCTGAATTTCATGCATAGCATGAATCTATTTATTGGATACTTAAAATATATATATATATATATATATATATATATATACTCACTCGCACTCCACGTCGCCCACGGAAACCACGGCGACCAATGTCACCCTGATGACAAAAAGGTTGTCAGTATTAACACTGGTAAAGAGCTGTCAAATTTCATGCATTGCTAACAGAATAATTATTACACCTTATTTCCCTTGTTTCCCTTGAGGCCAGTTTGTCCAGGATCACCAACAGGACCCTAACAATAAAGAGAGTTTTGTAAATGCACTATTAGTATTCAAATGTTCGTCAGTAGTATAACATAACATGACATGTATCGAATTCAAGTCAAATTAACATTTTAGTGTATTAAATCTTTGTACCTTTGTTTACTTCAATCAGTTGTACTACTTACGCAAACTGCTGTGCAACTATCTGCATCTGTTTCATCTACAGCTTACCAATACAGAAAAATACTATAGCTCACCAAGCTTCCTTTCAGACCATGTGTTCCAGCTCTTCCCTGCTTTCCTGGCACGCCCTAAAAGTTACATAACATGAAATCTGTGGGTGGCCAGATGAAACACTACAAGGCAATGGTATGCACTCTCCATTTTCCAACTTTACATTTAAACAGGTCCCACAATATATTATAGAAATTTCCATATACCTAACTAGAAATTATACTAATACCCTTTTCAAAATGGTTTGTAGCAGAAAAGAGTATAAAACAGGTGGTAGGCAGTAAGTGCCATTGGTCCCCTTGGCTGTTACGGAGCTCAAGACAAAAAGCCCAGTGTGAATTAATTGGCAAATAATTGCCTGTAAGTGGCAAAATCGCTGGCTAGTGACACATTTTAAAATGTCATTGCACTAGACACCTTGAATGTGCCAGAAAAAGTTTGCAAATACTATTTCTCAACCAGAAGATGCATATTTTCTATTTCTCATTCCGGAATACGGTCAACAACCTGTGTTAAGAACATGCATGCCCTTAAACAATCAAAGATGTACCTTGTGACCAGGTATTCCCAAGGAACCTTGACCTCCAGGATCTCCTGGCGGGCCCTAAACAGAACAGTTTTCAATTAATGCTAGTAAATATGCAGCATCCCATATAAGAAAAGGCCTTGGATAAATGACAAAGTAAGAGAAAGCCATATCTTACCTGTGCCCCTGGAACACCCTCTGTGCCTCTTAATCCAACTGGACCTGGAATGCCCTAATAGAAGCAGTTAATTTTTGTGGGAGTCATTGTGTGTGTCTTAACATTAAATTTCCTTTTCTAAAACTGCATATAAAAAATTAATACTGCATTTATAGGTATTTGGCAAAGGTTTTTTTCTAAACCCTACCTTTTTACCCTTTTCACCCTGTTCTCCTTTTGGACCTTCTGGACCCAGAATTCCCTAAAAGGAGAAAATGGCAGCTGAACATCAACAAATCCCACCTAGAACAGTCTGTCATCAATAAATCACTTCACGAGTCTTACCTGCTCATCAATATATTGTACCACTACCCCCACCTCCCCACAAAAAAAGAATATTTAGAATCTTCAATCATTAAGCTTAATATATGTACTAGAAGGAGGAATGATTACCTTTTTGCCTTTCATTCCACTGACACCAAGACTTCCCGAGTTACCCTAACAGTAAAAAATAACAGATAATTTTAAAGCACTTGTAAGTACTGCAAAAAATGCATACCACATAGCGTAGAATCCCGGTTATAAGCAACCCCGCATAAGACTCTCTTAAATAACACAGTATACAACAACACTGAATGTACATTATAAAACAAAAACAACTTCACATCTCTCCTCACCTTTGCTCCTCTTTTGCCACGTTTGCCCTCTGGTCCCTGCTGCCCACGATCTCCCTATTACATTGACATTCAATCCAAGGAAAAAGACACTTAATTAACTAATGTTAATCAACTGCCTCACATACCACAATGGAGGTTGGGTGCCCGGGATATCCAGGGGCCTCCACTGTGGTCAGCTGGCCCCCAGATGGACTACTCCATTGCTGGCAAATCCCCAGAACCCAGCCATGAGCCCCACACGCCCGGTACCCGCCACACTGACTTAGTCAGTGTAGAGAGAAAAAAATTTAAATTAAAAAATAAGAGGGAGGGAGGGATGAGGTAGAAAAAACAAGCCAAATGCCAGAAAAATACCTAGACTCTACATGTGCAAGCAGTCATGGCCTTCCATTGCTGTAAAACTACACCAACTGAGCCTGACAGCACCTGAACAACCGCTGAACACCAATGCTTGAACCACATGCCCATTGTTGGTGTAATAAGATGGTTCTCATCTCTGCCATTAAAGAAGTTGCCTCAGTTTTACAGACTCCCAGTTAACATGGCTTGAAACATTAATTTTTAATTTTTAACATTAATTTTTAAACATTAATCTTTAAAAGGGAGATATTGTACCATGAAGCAAAGCACCATGCAGGTATAGCACAGAAAGCAACCAATCTATATAACAAAATGACTGTTGACACTTGCCTCATGTCCTTGTACTCCTCTAGGACCTGGTGGCCCTTGAACTCCCTAATAAAAACAGACTAGTGATGTTATGTCATTGAAAAGCCCTTCCACCTCCACATCTGGTGCTGAAAGGTTACAGGTACGTCATAAAACCCAAATGGCATCACCACTAATACTCAATACTTTGCGTTGACCTAAAAATAATGTAAGCCTCTACTTTATCCTGTATCTCGATCAATTAAAGTCACTGGTATCAGTCATTATTGCCAATGACATAAAGCAACTCAAAGTCTGTCTTATTGTGTTAATCATATCTTAATAACAAAATGCTTCAGTGTTCTCCATGCACCTTTTTGATACTTTACAGTAGTGCAGTCACAGGTGTGTCCAATTAAAGTTCATTGTGATTTGATAGCTTTAATTGGACACCTCTGTTGCCTTATCAATCAAGTGCACTTAAATAGGTTTTTTGTGCTGCTTCTCAACTTTTTACGGAACTGATAGAATATCAATAAATTCTATTCAGCGTGTCACCAGCATGAGAATCCTGACAAAATTGAACCCACGATCTTCTGAACACCATTCATCATTCAGATATCACAGAATGTATGACACATACACGTATCCCGGATGTTTTGAGTAAAATGGAGTTAACATAGACTTTCTGATCTGGAATTTTGTTATTGATCTGACCTGGAATTGGGGACCATTCATTTTTTATGGGGTAGGGGGGGCGGTTAAAATTTGATGGGTAGTACCTTTAAAATATGATGACCCCCCCCTCTACATTAGAAATTTTTTACCTGGCGCCCCCTTGTAGTCCTAAATATTTGAGATGTCCCCTCCAAAAAAAGAACACGTGATAAAAACTTATCAAGCTTTAATTAAAGGCAGAGTTTCACTGTTCAGCGCATTTGCGAGCGATGACTTGAGCGCTGTCAAGATAATTGTTTTTAGACCAATTACAAGCGCATTCACAACCCTGGCAGGATACGGCGGTAAATTGTTATAACTTGTTGTTGATAATATATGAAATGTCAGGCCAAGCACGACTGCCGCTAGTTGTTGAAGTTATTCCAGCCTTCAAAATAGAGCTTGTCCACGTACAATAGTAACAGCTTTGTTCCTTTGATCAAGATGATTTGAAGGCGACACAGCGAAATTGTGACGGTAAATTGCGTGGTTGACCTATTGATCCGGGAGAAACCTCAAGCTGTGATACTGTTTAGAGTGTTTGATGTTCTTAGAGCCGTTTGAAATCTTTTTGCCTCTGTGTGTGCTAGTTCTTTGGCAACTAGTTAGGTTTTTGTGCTCAGTTTAATTGCAAGATTCCTAAAAGCCGCTTAAAAGA
>Ga0126336_10000708_pt1 | contig 14937 bp, 18 predicted proteins | sample SidCmetagenome_FD_92530 | JGI IMG/M metagenome (GOLD analysis project Ga0126336, IMG submission 92530) | Coral microbial communities from El Islote,Puerto Morelos, Mexico - Siderastrea C C metagenome | ecosystem: Host-associated > Invertebrates > Cnidaria > Coral | place: El Islote,Puerto...
CAGATCTATAGGCTCCTTTACCCGGTTTCTAATGGCCACATTCATTTGTGAGAGCGTACGCGTGACAGCTTAGTAACTTCTGAACTTTCTCTTTTTTACTAGCCATGATACGTGTATAAGTTACTCCTTTGAATAACGTAGATATATCATTAAACGAATATTAACCCTATCCTACTAGGGGGGGTACATTGTGCTCGCGCTGACTTTAGCAAATTCTAACTTATGAACGGCTAGACGAATAATCACCAAATCAAGTGACTTTTTCTAAAATTTATCAGAGAAAATTTTCGTGTCAATCACGGGTCTACGATGATTGACGTTTCCATAGTAACCGTCTACTTTTTCGCTATTTTCTGTCTTTTTTCAGTCTTTTTTCAGTTTTTTTCCCTTCGTTTGTAAGAAGAACATAATATTTTACTTCTGTGTGCTTGTTTTGACTATGTATGTTTCTTAGAACAAAATCGTATATTTTTGGTGACGTCATTGTCAGCTGTATGACTGCAGGCTTGGGATTCAAGATGGCGGCCTCAAATTTAAAACGGCGGGTTTGTTTCTGTTTATTTCCTTACTGTTACTTTAATATGTGTGTCTAATTTCAGATATTTTAATGTTGAAATTAGGATGTGTGCAAGGCCAAATAAAGATTTTAAAAAAACAGTCCGCTGACGTTTCAGTTAAGAACTGCGTGGGCCGAGGCAACAGACAGGGGGAAAAAATGCACAGACAAAGCCCGTCTTTATGCTTTCCGTTACGCCTTACGAAAGCAAAACGACTTGGCAAATAAAGAGGGCAAGAGCTCATACTCGTGAATACAGGCCAGGTCTAGCCGTTGAGAAGTCGCAAACTCATTAAGTTCGACTTGACACAAAGCTTGTAGATCGTTTTATAGATTTTGCTAACAGGTCATAATTTTATCAGATGTTTCGTTTTGAACTCGAAAATTGAAATTGGATAATGGTGAACAGGTGACAATGCCGAACATAACTCGCACAGTGACTCATTCAACTATGATAAACCAGTATCTAACGTTTTGTGAAGAAGAGAGAGTTTAGCCTCAGTCGTGCAACGTTGTTTAGCATCCTGGAGGTCAGAGAAGCCTCCCAAGAAAAGTCGTTATCTGGTCTCGATAACGCTGCAGCGGATGGTTCGGCCGGTTTCGTAAGAATGGATAAAGTTGTAGATGACCTTCAACAAATTGGTCAAAAGAAGGGTTGGTCAGAGTACATCAAACAATCTCTTCAAAGTGGCAAGAGGTATTTGAAAACCGAGTACCGTGATCATTGCCAGGAAGGTGACAGTACTTGTCCTGATCACTGTACAAAGTATGCACTCAGTGACCCTTATCATCCAGACCTTCAAGAATAATGTCAACATTGTGACAATTCATCTTGTAAACAGTGCGATGACATTGTATGGACACGATAGAACAGGTGATAAAAAAGATGAATGTACCAAATTTTACAGTGAAGAGCAATGACAAGACATCCTTTATGATTTCCACTGGACTGCCAAGGCTATCACATATTATGAGATCCACAAACCAAGAATGCCCAAAGGAGGACGTGCCTGAAAATTTAAACTGAAGCTCAAATTTAATTATCATGGATTGGGCCACGAAGTTTCTACAAATGTGACATGGTGAAAAACAGAGCAATTGGTTTGGTAAAAGAGGCGTTAGCTGGCACATTAACTGTGTTATATCCCGTAATGCTTCAACTGGAAAACTTGAAGTTACGTCCTGTGCTCATTAATTTGATCAGTGTATCCAGGATTGGTATGCAGTGGCATCAATAATTGAACATCTGCTACAACAATTAAAAACCAATAACCCCAGTCTTGAAAGTGTTCACTTAAGATCTCAGGAGGCGGGCTGCTAGCCCAAGAGTGGAAAAGATGTGTGTGGCAGGATTCTTTGCCTTCTAAAGTCGTCAGCTAGAACCCATTGCTCAGAAGGTCATGATATTCTGACGGCGTCAGAAGCATCCTCTGATTGGGGGGGAGGGGAGAGGGCAACTGCCGCAGTTAGTATGGTGGATAAATCTAAGAAAAGCCTTCAATTAAAAAACATTAAGCATATTGGCACTTTTCACAATTTCAACTTTGAGCAGTCGGAAATCCGACAAGAAAAGCCTATATAATTGGTCGGGGAAAGCTTTTCCCTTATGACACGGTCTATGTCAAACACCAAGGGACAACTGACTTCTAAACAGAAGACGCAACAAAATCATTTTTTTAGCCAACTAACGAAAGAGAACTGAATCCAAAGAAAAAGGATTTTTTTTCTCAAAAAGGGAGCCAGCTCCAGAGGGAAACCCGTGCTTTTAGAGTGTTCATTTGCAGGAAGTATGCAAGCTTTTGATTTATTTTCAGATCTTGAATTGCACTGGGCCAGGCTTGATGTAGGTGAACACACCACTAATCCTGCACAACGGGAGAAGAAAAGCTTATAAGACAAAATCAGAAAAGAATGGGCAACGAAATTTGCCGATGAAGCCCTTAACAAATTCACTACAACTTTGACGGCTTCCTCTGTTGAGTCAGCTAAAGCTAAAACACGACCCCTCCAAATAGGATGGGCAATCAGTTAGACCCACTCAGGTTCTACTCATTTCCTCCCCGAGTGAAAGTATATCTGACGGCCAAATTTGAGATTGGAGAATGAACAGGTCGTAAAGCAGATCCTGCTCAAGTTTAAAAGGATAGGAGAAATGCACGATACCCATCGAATGAGTGACTCTTCAACTGTAAAGAGTGGATAACAAAATACACAGCTTCTTCTCCAGGCTTGCAATGTCCAGGCGCAAGGAAAGATGAATTGTCGAACTATCAGTAGAACAGAAGGAAGACACTAAATGTCTTGTGGAAGATGCCGAGCAACAGGGCTTAATGGCGAAGATAACTGATGAAGTTGGACTCAAGCATCCAATCACCTACGACGTTTGTGATCTTTGTGAATTACATCAACCAATCAGCTTTCAACTTTTAATATTCCAATGATAAAAAACATTCTTTCCTACCTTGACATCAGTTTCAAGTTCAAAGAGGAAAGTGAGTCTAGTGGAAAACTTAAGGAGGTTATCAGTGAATGTGAGTGTGGTGCCTCCATCTACGAACCTTGAAGTAGATTCCTGTTAAGTGCGATAAAGTTGCAAATAAACCGATAGCGGATCACATGGCCGGTACTTAGCTCCGAAAAAAAGCGTCTCGTAAAACAGTACCTTTAACGCTAAGTCCTGTCAGGAGAGGTACTTGTTTTGTGCCAGCGCACTTCACTCGGACAAGATGTGCGCAATGCTCTCTAGGGCCTTGCCACACAACCTGCACATTGCCTCGTTCTCCGAACCTGTATGGGTCTTCTGGGTCGCATATACCCAAGTAGGCCAGAGTTGCTCATATAATTCAAAACTTCTGGCGATTGTGTATGTTGGACAGGTCTTCCACTTGTCAGCCACCACAAGCACCCCCAGCACTCAACTTCTCATCCTGTAACCTGGATGTAACTAGACTTCCTTGCCATCACTGGTTCCTCACTTCCTCATCTAACTTCTCGTCTTGACACTTCCGCACTTCCGTTTTGACCGACCACAGGTGTTCGAGATCAAGCTCGAGACCAAGCTCCTCCGCGAACCTAAACGCCTCTTTAACCAAGGACCTACGTCCCATCTCCTCGGCTTGCTCTTCAAACTCCCGCACCATTTTCATGGCCGAGTCTTCATTACAGTAGAGTCTAACTGTACTCTTGACCTTTGTGGATTTACATTCCATCTTAACCAAACGTAGGCCTCTGCCCCCCTTAGCTTGCTTCTAGGTAGATTATAACAGCGCATTCAAGCCACAGGTTTGTCTTCCTCCGTTCTCAACAACAATCTTTTGAGCTCCATTGTCGATCTGCTGCAGATCCACTATCGGCCACTGTTGCGTCCACATAAGGTAACCCACCACCGGCAAGGCAAACTGATTGACGTGATTCACCATTGTTGTCTGACTCTGCCATCTTCTTTTGTCAAGAAAAGTAAAAATCGAAGAAGGGCCTTCAGCCTGTCCACGTGGAATAAAACTTATCAGGGAAACAAAAAACAACCAACTTAATAACAATAAATCAAAAGAAGTGGTACCAGTAACTCCCAGGAAATCAAAGGAATACGTGAAAAAAAACACGAAAAATCTACGACTTCAAGCAAAATTTTCACCATCAAGACGCGGGGGGCCAGCCTGCGTGACTGGCCTTTTCATAAAGTTTAACTATCAAACTACATTTCTGTGCAAAAATAATCCAGGATACTGGAGCCAGATGTATGCCCATGTCAAACACGAGTGATAAACAAAGCTCTCGAAGACTCTTTCGTTTTCATTGCCATGTTTTGATAACAAAAACGTTTACTTGAACTTGTCGCTTGAACCATAACTTGGCTAGATCGTCTTCTAACAGGTTTCCAAAAATAAAGCGCCACATCACCTGACAACAGAAGAAATTGACCAAAAAAGAATGTTTCACATACAAGCCAAACGAACGACGGCCGTCATTAGTATCAAAGGCACGACGTGTGATTGGATGAATGAAGTCATGTGAACTGTGTCCAACACCTCCCGGAGGTATTATACGGGTCAAAATTTGGGCATATAACCACGCAAAGTAACCATGGAGTACGCCTGGGCAGCACTGCTAGGCAACATCTCAGGGGATGATTCAAAATGGCGGCAATAGTCGATTTTGTGATTTGATCCGTTTACTTTTAATGGAAGAAAATTATACAATTTTGCCAGTTGAGGGTAAAAGAAAGACAAGTCAAAGACGAGGAAACGGAGATCGCCTACATTATATATGCTGTTGACGCCGACGATAAAGGACGTGACGATGACACTGATCTTGCTGTGCAGCAAGACACTGTTCGAATTCAGACAATTCAAGAACTCAGGCTGGAACCTCAACGATCTAACGATCTGTGTATTAAGGAGTTAAGTTTAGAAGTTTAGTGTATTACCGGTAACACTATTAGAGTCTATTCATGTACGGAATAAATATTCTCAGAAACAGTTGTAAATTGGGTCAGTATAAAAGACGCACTCACACACAGGACTAGCGGACTATTGGAGAGGGTAACTTAGTGTCATGGTTAGCCTATGCCCAAAATTTGGGTATCGAGTAACCACGCGGAACTAACAACAGTTTTATGAAGAAAATTCCATTATAATAAGTCGTGTGATAAAGAGTTTAGTTTAGTTGTGTGTGGTTATCCCATTTAAGTCTAATCATGTACAGAATAACTATCTGAGAGGGCTGTATAGTGCCATGGTTAACCTATGCCCAAAATTTAGGTATAGAGTAACCACGGTTAACTAAGGACAGTTTTATGAAGAAAATGTCATGTAATGAGCCCGTGTAATAAAGAGTTCTGTTTAGTTGTGTGTGGTTATCCTATTTGAGTCCAATCGTGTACAGAATAACTATCTGAGAGGGTTATTTAGTGCCATGGTTAACTTATGCCCAAAATTTGGGTATAGAGTAACCACGGTTAACTAAAGAGAGTTTTAGAGATTGATTATGATGTTGATTTATTTATTCACTCATTTATTTCTTCTTCCAGTCCGTTTAAGATCAAATTGACAACACGCGGCAGAATGCAAACAGTGCAAATGTCCCGGCTCCAGAGGAAAAGTAAGTTTGTAGTTTGCTGTTGAAATGCACGCAATTTTACCTAACATCCCAATTATCGTTTCGGCAATTGGCTGTTCATGGCTTCTTGTTGAAATTTTGTTTTCGAAAAGGCATTTTGAAATTTATCTCCACAAGAAACTGTTCAGTTAAATTTAGCAAAATTTATCAAAATGTCAGTGAAATGGTTTTGTGAGGCCAAACTGCTACAAGTTAAGTAATTTCGTTATTTCGAAATTGTTATGCTTCTGAAGATAGAAGTAATTAACTTCGCAAAGTGATTGTTCATGTTCTGCCTCAAAGTGATTGATTGGTCACGCCAGTTTCAGTTTTAAAATTACCTCTAACTTTTTTTCATTTTTTGCAGTCAACAATAGAGAGGGAGAGGGATGAATACAGTAGTCTTCTACAACTACTCGACAGCTCCTTGGTGGGCGGTCGCAGCTTTGAGGCCAAATTTCAGCGGGTCAACTCAACCTTCGAAACTGCTAACCTTTATGGATCCATCTTAAGAAGCCTCCAGTCAGAACCGGGAGAAATCACTCATGCAAGCAGCTTTACTAACTCTGCAGACACACAGCTGGACCTCGTAGTACGAAAACCAGGAGACCATCATGTAGAATCAACATCAGCTTGAATACAAACTTCACAAGATCATCTCTCTCCTGACACCAGCCCATCTTGTCCCTGACACATTCACTTCAAGTCCAATTGTTCCAGCACAGCCACAAACTGTCTCTGTACTTTCTGCACCCACTCGGTCTGCTTCCATCTCTGACCAGCAACTGAACGCAACCACTGTGAGAAAGCTGTCATATGACCAGCTTTGTCAGTTGTCTAAAAGCACAAGATCAAGATCGAATTTCACAGCATTGCTGTTGAGGGAACTGTTCCAGCCCACTGAGCTGCAAGGAAAAAACATTGCAGGAGCTAGGAGAAAAGATCAAGTTGATCCTTAAAGAGTGCAACAAATTAGGAATGCAGTGGAACAATTTTACACTCTTGCAGCCGTGGACATGGCTAGTGGATGGAGGGAATTTCGCAGGGTATGCACAAATACTTGTGTCGGCCAGCCTGGCGACGTAAGAGAGAACAATAAGTTAGTTTTACTTTTTAAAGTTTTTACGGGATTGCAACATTTAATGTTTAGGGATAGAAATCTCGCTTTTTTCAGGTGCATCATGTAACTTTCTAACTTATCAAGACAAGGACTTAGGTATTTTGTAACGATATGTAATGTAAATAAACTTCAAGCTTATCAAACGCCTTTGCTTGTTTTCGTTTTGATGGTCCAATTTTTAAGGGATGGAAGCCATTACAGTTGGGAAAGTAACAACACCTGAAACAACACATCAATCCTTTAAAAAACTAGCTGTGGCGCCGCATCCTAACACTTAACACTTGACAAGACAGTGATGCCGATAGCACTAGTGAGTCCGATCACACCGATGACAGAGAAGATGAAAAACACAGAAGAACAGAAGACGAAAACAAAAGAAAAAGGCAAATAAAGAGAGTGGTAAAGGTATGAAAAGTGAAAATGTAACCCTTCTCAGTTTAGGCCTCCTTAATTCTTCTTCTTGTTGAGGAGACTCGATCTGCTACAAATTAGTAGTTGAAGTCTCCGGTGCGGCAGATTTTTTAATGGCAGGATTATTGGAGTATGCAATACATCCCGGAATACATGCATTAATTAAAAAATAGAGTATCCAATTAAGGCAGCCAGCGGACAAGGCAGATCTCATGAAAATAGCCCCACCCCCTTCCCATTCAAGATACTTTAGATGGTATCAAGTTAGGTCATTGGTGCATTGAAGGAGGTTCCTCCAAAATGCACCTTCTTTTGTTAAAAAATTCAGAATAAAAAGTAACGTCTTGGCCTTCTTGTTGCATTTTAGAAGAATTTCCGCTTAAGATTCATTACCATCGAAAGCTCTTTGAAAGCTATAAATTTGGTCAGTATCTCGTCTCAATGTAACTTCCCCTTAGGGAAAAGAAAAAGGACAATTTTGCAATGACCTTATTTGCATCGTGCATTGTATGGTTTTCCAAACAGTGGTGTCGAGAAAGCAGGCTTTTGGTTTTTTACCAATTGGTAAAAAAGGTAGTATTTCATCGAGTAAGATTACACCTTCAGCTTTATTAATGCTTTTGACATTTTGTCTCACAGTAATAGGACTGAATCTTGATGGGATACGCATTCGATATGGGAGTGTCTTCCGTATCCTTAAGGAAAAAGAGTGTTCCCCCGCCAAGGCCATGAAACTGTATGGTGTAGCCAGAAAACCTTACGAGACTTCATTGGACTATGCAAATTAATGATTTTGGACGAGAAAAGTACAAGGTGATCGTAAATACGTGGAAATACATCGGAAACACATGGAATGCACAAGCAGGAAAGCAAAGATACAGGAGGAATTGTGCCTTACGTGGCCCAATGCATCAATGCATCAATGTCAACCTAGAACCTGAAGATATTGATATAACCCATTGAATGAAAAAAGGCAACGGCTGCCCCAGGCCAATTCTAGTTCAATTTACGAACTATTACATTAGAGATAAATTGTATAGAAGTAGAACCAAACTTCATAGAGCTAATGTTGGGAATTTTATAAATGGAGCTAACAGAGTCTTCACAAATGACAACTTGATAGCATTAAGATCAAAACTATTTAAAAAGGTTAGAGACAAAAACGAAGATCACAGCAACTGGAGAACATGGACCTTAGATGGAAAAATTTATATAAAAACAAATCCTGCCTGCGGTTCAACTTAAGTGTGAGGCGGACCTTGCAAAATTATAAAATGCTTTCCTTTAATCTCGATCAGATGAACTTACTTTTATTAAATCTAGTGAATGTTTACTTCTTAACTAATAGTAGCTCGAGGTTTTGTTTATGCATTTGGTAATTTTTCGGACGAATTTGGCGAATCCCAGGAGAGTAATTTATTTGAAATAAGTGTTTCTGCTTCTGTTTTGTTTTCTTTTGTTCTATTGGTGTTTTGGTGTTTGGTGCTCGTTTGAAGCTGTTGATTAGTCTTCCCGCCATTGTATTGTTCATAGTTAGCACTCCCATATTTGTTCATTGTTCCTTGTTATTATTGTAGCTATAATGCCTAGCCTTTTAAAAATAGTCTTTCTAAATGTTGTGATGGAAGTGGAGCAGAGCTACCAGAAATTTCATGGTCAGCAACATTGTACTTGTTCTTCACAACAGTGTCCCGTGCATCTGCTGGCGCCCCCTTTGTAATTTTCAGCTAGTTTTCCTCAATATGTATTAATTTCTTCTTGGTTTTTTTAGCTAGCTTTTTTCATAGATTTTTTGTCTGTAAAACACTTTTACCATGTTAAATAAATTATCCTTATCCTGGGACGAATCCTAGAGGTGTATCACAACAAAAAAGACGGCCTAGTCAGAAGCGTCAAGGTGAAGACAAGAACATCAATCCTTGTGCGGCCAGATGACAGGGTAGTGTTGCTGGAAGTTGCTTGTCCAGAGTCTAGTTAAGTATCTGAGGACGTTGTAGCTTTAGTCAAGTCGTTTAGTCTGTTTGGACACTTAGTTTGTCACCATTAGTGCGTTTCAGACCTATTGTTGTGTTCAGTTTAAGGCTCTAAGTTTTCTTCACTTTTAAAGAGGCCGGAATTTTACTTTTGAAAGGCCATTTTATTGCTTTGTGCTTACGTTCATTGACCAGCATTCCTTATCGTTTATGTTTTAGTTAATATTTAATTAAGATCACGTTTTTCGGTTATCGTAATTGAGGCAAAATTGTTATATAATCTGGTCAAGTTATTTGCTCGGATTACAGACTTACTTTAGGCTTGCTAAGTCATTAGTTGCTATCGAGAGTTTAAGTTCTACAAGGAAGTTCACCCTTCGCTATGCTACATTTCAAGTACTTTAGGAGCTTACCAAAGTAAGTTGTTTTCCAGTTATTTGTTATGTTGTTATCTGTAAGTTCTAATTAATTGTTCTGTTTAGTAGTATTTAGTTTTAATTCAAAGTTAGTGTATTATTGTGTTACATATGGTATCTTTGTGATTGCCTTTTAGTTTGAACCATAACCACAACCGCAGCGGTAAACACACAAATCGCTTTTACAGTGCTACCACACAACAATCGCTACCTGGCAATTCATCGCTATCTTCATGTACATTTAAGCTGCTTTAAGACATCTGTGAAATAAACACCAATTGATCCGTCTGATCAATTGAGTCCTTTTTGTGTTAAGCTTCTCGTGGGTTTGTATGTGCATTAATGCCCCTAACTTACATCATGCTACCCTGTGACTCTCTGAAAGTCACAGCCCCCTGGTGCACCGTTCTGTCTTTGGACAACAACAGTGCCTGATGGTCATGGTGGAAATATGTAAGCCTTTGATGCATGTAATAGTTACCAATTTGCATATCAGATAAGAAATTTGGTATCGTATAAATGTATTACGACAGAAAAAATAAATATTTGTATTCACACAGATGCAGCCATCTTGTGCCAGCGAGCTTGTTTTTCACTTTCTGCCTAAAGTGGGTTCATCTGCAAATTTTTGTTCACATTTTATATTAACTGATACAAAATAACCAGGCTGATTCAGCGTGCATACTGTGATGGTCTGAAGACTCAAAGTACTCGCCACTTCCCAGATGGTGCACCATTGTTTCTTGTGGTGAATGTTGAATTCCTGTGTACCGCAGGCAGTCTAGCAGAAAGACTTTCCTATGCAAATCCAGTTCCTTGAAACAAGGTACTTTTAAACAAACTAGAAATTTCCTGCTTTATAGTAGTATCTTCATTACTATAAATCATTATTGGTCTAAAATGATTTATTCATTTCAGATACAGGCTCTATGCCCTCACATTTTTCTCCAGCCATTACTGCACCTGCAAGATATGTGTACAGGGCCAATGGATATGATATGATGGCCAGAAAGAGAGCAGATGTCCAGGAACGGGCCTGACTCCTTTCATCACCTTTCATCAGTGGGAAGGGGTCACCTTCTCGCTGTTTTTACATTTAGGGTTAAACAGATGTTCCTTTTTAACGGTCAATCAAAAACTCTTCGATAAAAATTGATATGTTTGTCAAATATTCTTTCAAAGATCCTTTACAATTTGATTTATAATGGAATGCCTATTTTTCCAACCACATTCAACCACAAAACAATTTCATGCAGAACGTTGGAGCGAGGACAAACTATCATGCAAGCACATTCCCCAGGAATCAAATCATTGTGAATTAAGTGGTTGAAAAAAAGATTCATGCCTACAGCAGATCATCCACCCCCACCCCCACTCAGAAGTAAAATGGTGGGCTCGTTATTAAAAAAGGATAGAGGATCAATGTTAATACCTCTTGCTCAAAATCACCTATCCTTAGTACTTCATATGTAACACTTTGCTTTATTTTGACAACAACAGTCTTATCCAACAGATGTAACTTAGCAGGAATCAGGTAACTGACGAGCAATACGCCCTTGAGCTCCTCTGGAAATCTGTCTTTCAGATGCTGGATCCCGTGAACAATAAATGGGTAGTAAATGTTTACTTTGCAGTGCGTTTCAATGTCATCACCAGCATTCGCATTCACCCTGTTAATCTGTCTGTTAACAGTTCTTGGTTTGGTGGGTGAAACATTGATCTAATCTGCCACTGCAACTGCCCTGGTATTTAAAGTGTGGAAATTTTCGTCAGTTCTCTGTGACAGAATTGTGGCCACTAAATTTCATGCATCTTCGTGAGCTGCGACATAAACGCATCCTGTATTCTACCAGGCCACGGAGAGAGGTCTAGTAAAAGCTAAGATTACTGGTCAATTACAGCAGCTATAATGAAACTGAATGTGCTTGTGCTGTAGAGGTAAGAAGCAGCATCATGAGAACTGACTGCTTGACTGCACTCGTGCTTCCTTGAGGGCTTCCTGAACAGTTTCATAAAGACACAAGAAAGTACTGATCAAATCTATTCACGAAAGCCACCTGGTATTGCAAACATCAATAATAAACACTTTAGGCCTCAGGTCGAAAAAGAACTTATTTGCGATGTGCTGGCTGGAGAGCGTGGGCCATCTTGCCAAAAGATGTCCCATATTCCAAACCAAAAAGTCTTCTATGTACGGTTTATAAAACCCAAAGGAGTAGAGGTTGTTTCCAATGAGGACGGATTGTTGGAATGCAACCGGAAGGTATTATTTAAGCTTTAAAGAAGTCACAACTCTGAATTTACAAAATCTAGGGTACAGTACTATAGGGAGTTCATAGATGGGGACTTTGTAAAGTTTATAAACTCAAGTGACTACATCGTGAGACAAGCAATATACACTTTATTATGATTGTATTTACCACAATGAACAATAACCACGTTTTTTACAACAACGGAATTGTCTGTGAAGAAGACACTACACTATGCAACAAGGCACAGACCTTTTCTCATTTTACTTATGAGAAAACCAGAAGGCAAAGGTATGGTTTTAGACATCCAAGGGTCGGGATATACTTTATGTGACCCTGAAATAACCTCAACTGAGATACAACTTGGCTGGAAAAGCGATTTAGTCATTCTTCCAGAATCATCAATGCAACTACTACTGGAACGTCCTTAAGTTGAGACTTGGACCAAGTTAGTTAAATTATATTTTTTCCCATGTAAGCTTTGCCCCTTTCTTGTGTCTGCTTTTTTATGAGGAATGCTGTTCTGTTTAAGGGATATTGCCCAATTTGGAATAGAGACCCCCCTTTGTAGCACTGCATGGAGTGTACTTCAAATTTCCCCCTTCATTGTTGGCTGTAACCACCATGCTGTAACTTAATATGTACATGTACATCTTGCTTTTCACTGATTCAAATGGCAAATTTGAAGGAGTGTTCACATGTGATAGGTAATACGCCATGTTATTACTGTTGTTATTATTGTTACTAGAAAAATATACAGAACAATAAATGAATTTTTGAAGGTTCAACTTTATAATTTATGAACATACATGTAGACATGTCTGTTAACATTTTGTTTCATTTCTAGAAAGTACCAGTAGTCCTTAACGAAGGTGTATCACCACTATGGAGCTAGTATGTACACTTTCACTTTGGCTGATTCCAGTGTTAAAAGAAAATAAAAGCGAAACAACAATATCAAGTTTCCACGATTGATTGAAAAGTAAATAATTTGATAATATTTACAGTTGCTGTTAGTTAAAAAACCTTGATGTACAAACAATGTCTCTGAAATGTAATGCAACTTTCTTGGCTTGAAGGAGTATCCCCAATGTTGAATTTAAAGAATAAAAGTATCCGCCCCATCACACGTTATGTGTAAACTTAAGTACTGCTTGTGTCGGCCGGCATCTGGAAGTTACTTTTCAACTGCATTCATGGGGTCTAATGGTTTCACTATCTGGCAAGACGCTCGCATTCTGCTCTAAATTCAGGCTTTAGAATATCATCAGGAAAAGTAATGACTACAGACTGGGTAGCTGCCTCCTTGAGCTGTTCTTGTTACTGGGAGACCTCTGATGTAATTAGAATAAACAATCCAAGAGAAGATTGACAAGAATGAATAAAGCATTAATTTTTTTAATTTCATTTCTTTCATGGCCCTGTTTATTTTAAACTACTTATAGTTAGTTATGATGAGCTTAATCATCACTGGTTACCATAGTAACTTGTGCTAAGTTTTTGGCAGTACTATCATCAAAATTTAGATGAAGTGTAGCGCTCGTATGGCATTACTTTTGCATCACAAGTCATGTGCAGTGAAGCGTAGTGCGACCTCGTGCCTTAAGTTGTCGGCGGTGCTCCATTTCTTACGATAGCACCAGAAGTTTCTCCAGTTTTCTTGAGATATTTCTATTTTTCTGTGACCGTTGTTCGCCCCAAGATCGGGATAGAGGTATGCATATTATGCTACTGACTTGTAATGGTTTCTAGTTTGTCAATCGTTTTTATTTGCCTCGCATACAGTGATTTCACTAGTGATTAGTTTCCTTTGTTCTGTAATAATTTATCCAATAGCTTAAGTGATCTTAATTACAATGTACCTCGGATTAATTTAGCTTTAGTTTAAGGTATTCCTGGAGGCTAAAGTGACCCTTTCAAATCGGTTGACTTTTAAGCAGCTTTAAGTTTGTCACAAGTTGAGTTTGTTTGCAAATTTCCAGTTCAAGGGAATTTGTATTTAGCGAGATATAAGCAACTGAAGTTCCGTCTCCAAGGAAAATTTTGCGGGAAAATTACCACAGCAGACGGCTAAAAAATGTACTTGCGGTTTCGAAAACATCCCCTACGGCGTGCAAATTTGACAGTTTACGATCTCGAGTTTCGATTGCGAAATTGTCACAAGTCACAGACTCTTCGCTTAATGCGCCTAATTCACGCTAGTTTAAATGGAATATTACAAGCTACCTTTCTCTCATGAAATACAATAGTATTTCGGCGGTGGATGTGTACTGAAGTATATTTTCCTTCTACGAAGACAGAGCAGTGCAAGTTTTGTTCGTGACATTGAAATACTAGCCGTCGGCCAGAGCTATCAAAGACAACTTCTTATTACAGGTCGCTGAAATCACAATCTTGCCCTTTGCAAAATACAACACAGTATTTAAAAATATCTGTCGAAGCTTCATTTTATCATAAAGAGCAGAGGTTCTTTAGTACTTCGTGGAATAAGTGTGATATTTGCGACACGAACGAATAAATCTGTCAACGCCGCGCTCCATGAGATTGGTTGCCAAGGAAAGGTGTCATTGTTTATGCTGGCGCTTCTGATTGGTTTCGCGGGAAAATTAGCCCACCTTAAAAGGAAAGAGGGACCAAAAAAAGGGCACTATTTTGCATTTTTCCACTGGAAAACATGACAGAAGGGCTCAACAACATGGCTGCCGTGGAAAACACTTCGGAGGAAAGCTGTAGACCGATTTTCTTTCGATTTCAGCGCGATTTTGGGCTAAAAAATACGAGTTTCATTAAAGGTGGGGGTTTATATATTATTCTTTGGTTCATCGGACAGACGTGAAACTTGCAGGACTTACCTAGATGCGTGTACGATGTTTTCTTTGGCAGTACGTCAAATGTTGTCAAATATCAGTCCCGCAATGACTTCAAGAATTCTATAAACGAGCAAAATTGAATTTTGCGGCATAACGTTTTTCGAATTGCCTTTTCTGTGACATACTGCCACAAGATTTAAGGTTTTGGTGACATACATAGATCGGAAAAAGCTTTTTGAAGTTGAATGAATTCTCTTTGAGTTATATTAAAAAAATGAAGAACCAAGAATATTTTGACCACACCC
>Ga0126336_10000709_pt1 | contig 14932 bp, 10 predicted proteins | sample SidCmetagenome_FD_92530 | JGI IMG/M metagenome (GOLD analysis project Ga0126336, IMG submission 92530) | Coral microbial communities from El Islote,Puerto Morelos, Mexico - Siderastrea C C metagenome | ecosystem: Host-associated > Invertebrates > Cnidaria > Coral | place: El Islote,Puerto...
CTATCCCCCCTCCTCTGCCTTACATTTTTGAATTTTCCGAACGCCTTTTCGGTTACCCTGCAGCTTGCGTCTTTCTCTATGTGAGCACAAGACAATCATTTGAAACACCTGTCGTTCCGTTCTTGTTGACTTTCGTCAGCACTCAGCAAGTTCCTTGTGATTTCTCACTATGTGCAGCGTTGTGGCAGTCTCATTAACTTAGAAGCCTTTCAGAGTTACCTAGCTAATCGAGATTGTCACTGTTAGGGTGCAGGACTATGTCCTAGTGGATGGGGTCCCCCCGGAAATGAAGACGGAACATCCTTTTCTACGTCGAGGAAGTTCTTGGATGTCATAGCTAAAGGTAACGTCTTCCACTTTAGTTTCTTAACTCTTTACTTTCCAATGGTGACCAGAATCTAAGCGCTTCTTACTATATCGCTGCATGATCTAACATATGGCTCATGAGAATGAAGAAAATGATCCCCAAAGAGTTGAACTGTCTTGATTCCCAAGCAAATTCTCTTAACCCGGCGCCATGAGAAATGTATGAAGATCAGGGAAAAGAACTTGCATAAGAAAAGATGGAATGTTCAACATGTCGCGAGCGTGGGACAAAGAAAAAACCTATGTCCCCGACGGAAATCGAACCCATGGTCTTCTGTACACCGGTTGGACGCTCTAACCACTGAGCTACTGTGAGACTCGTGGCGAATATCGGTCATATTTAACTGAGTTCGTGGTGACACACATCCTGCCTACTACTAGGATCAGCAATGTCGAAAGCGCCATATGGAATGATAAACAAAGAAAGGTAGTAAGACTGAGCTCGAGAAGAAATAAGAAAAGATGGATTTATAGTTCACCATGAACTTGCATGTTGATCCAACTGACCTAACGGCAGGTGGCGCTATAGTCTCTTAAATGTTGGAGTGATCTATGTTTGGTGCCTGAAGCGCGAGTGCAGTGACGATTTAGCGTTCGCCTGGTTCGCTCAGTCGATGGTATGTTTTGGGCACTCAAAATTAGGGAAGGTGACAATTTTGAAGGTATAAGCTGGGCGTGGGAAGGCCATGTTTTTTTTTTCAAAACAGCTTGCAAAAATTAACAAGTCTTGTGACTTCTCAAACAGGCAACGATGCCTGTATTAGCAACCCCAACCAACCCCTTTCACTGCCTCTACCCTGTGAAACGTGTTTAGAGCTACCCATCATGAGCTGAGAAATCAACTGATTAGACATGATACCAGTGTTATTTTCATATTTTTTCAATCATCGAACACGGTATATGAAACAAGCAACGCAAGGGATTTACGGAACATACATGACATTGGGGACCAAGTAGAGTCGCCAAATAGACCGAATACGGTGCACATTGGAATGCGCAATTTTGATTGGCTTAAACTACTTACTAGATCTTGGCAGCGAATTTGCCCTACGCCGAGATGAAGAGATTTAATTCGATCCTCGTGGTCTGCGTCGCTGTTCGCGCAGCGTAGCCGCCGCGAAGGGTATGACAGAAGGCTTCGCCTCTGTGCTAGACGAGATAACTGCGTTGAATTTGCATTTCTATATCGCACATATCATCCTCACATTGACTTTATTGACTTTACTGTCGTCGTGTAATAGCAACCAGTGTGGGACCAGACGGTAAGCGACGTGATAAGACACAGCTCCGTTTGCAAGCCACTACAAGATATCAAAGGACGTCACGAGATATCACAAGGTTCTCACAAGGCATCTCACGGTAACAAAAAGCCATTTACATGATTTAATCGCACGGTATCGTATGCTATCACCGGCTCTTTCTTAGGTTTTCTATAAGGCCCAGATGTACTCCCGGAATTTTGGGGGAAATTTGAACCTGTGGACTTATCAGTTCAGATTAAACTGTAACAATTTCATAAACTATTTCAAAGCTATATACATCCTCTAAATCCTTTCTCATTCCCCCCTCCCCCCCCAAAAAAAATGTTTATACACTTTTCAGACCAGAAGCAAAAATATCCCCATTTAGGTCATTTAGACTAGCCGTGATTATGTTTGCTCTTGCTAAAGTAGCAAAATGGACATCATCCGTAGAAACCTGTCTGTACTGATAGATGCCGGAACTTCGTGGGTAAATAAATTTTTGTTGCTGTTTTTGTTGATGAAATACCTGTGAAAAGGCTGCTTAGTAGATGATTCGAATATATGGGAAAAAAATCGGCGACAGGAGCGACGGGCGCGATCCCGCCTTTTTTCCAGATTTTTCTTGCCCCCTATTACTCAATAAGAAGCCTACTTTAATACAGGCCTTTGTTGAACTATGACCTATTTCAGATCAAAGTCCAGAACTGTCAAAAGAAGGTCTGTCCTCCCTTGTCCATGTACTTTATACTGCCAAGTTCTCCGAGATAAACTTTGTGTATACTGAATTTAGCTGAGTGGCATAATTAAGATTTTAGTATGGCTCCTTGATTTTATGGCAGTTAGAGTTTTCCAAGCAAAAAAAGACTTTGAATGGTGATCATACTCCCGTGATCTAACTTCAACTTTCTGTTTTCTAAATGTATTCTGTTCAAAAGAAAATAGATCATCACAAGACATTTTCACTATTTTTCAGAACACGACAATTTCGTGCTGTCCAAATTCGAATTTAAAGAATTTTGCCGAACAATACAAAATGTTACGACTGAAAAAAAAAAGCAAACAACTAAAACAACAAAAATACTTAACATAAAACAAATTTGAGGTTATGTGACTTCTGAGTGCAAATTTCTCATTCCTGGCACATTCAAAAGTATCTTGATAAACTTGAAACTTTGTATGGAAAGCGCAAAGGCAAAAAAAACCGTGGCTATTCATGATATACCACTCATAAGGCAAATTAGTTTCCTTGCGTTATCCACTGATCTTTTTATGATACCAAAAGTTTAACAAGGACTCATCCTTGAAAGGGCTTAAAACAATTTTTGCCAATTGGCGAGAAATAACAGAATATGAGATTTCTCATAATTTTGGTTAGTGGGTAGACGTAATTTTTTGTTCAAAATAATTTTCCCCATATAAGTCAGTTTTCGTCCTCCCCATACTTTGTGTTGGTTTCGCCAAATAAGCGAAGGTTGACTTGTAGCAAGTCTAAGGCGTGTGTGTTGAGCGAAAGATTGAATGAATAATGAACTGCCTACTAACAAATACGCTCTTTCCTCGGAGCGTAACATGCAATGGAATTGTGTCCAGTCCCAAGCCCACCAACCTCCTCGACATCTCAGTCCTATTTTAGGCTTTTCAGTATGTTTTCCAAATGATATTAAAATATATTTTTCAGTTTTTAATTGTAGGGACATTACAACCTGGTGGACGCAGTAGTTTTAAAAAGAAATATAGAATGGGGTGTAGAGTGCAAACAGTATTTCCGTGAAACGTCAGTAAAACAAAATTGCAGAAATTTGCGCAATTCTGTAAATTGTCAAGTTTGCGAATAGTCAACTTCATCTAGTCATCTAGTCAAATTAGCGACTGTTCATGCTTCAACAATTTTTCAACTAAATAGGCCATTTCCGAGATGTCCTTCGCCTCCGTTTTAAAACGAAACCTGTCACATGTATACAGCTGTATTAGTTTCCATTCACTTGAAAATAAAACTTATTTTCATATCAATGGTTTTGCACGAGGCCTCTCCTTCAAACAGAGGCTTAAGGCATCTCGGAAATGGCCTATTGTACAAAACTGTATAAATTGTAATTTGTATTTCACGGAAATACTGTTTTCACTCTACCGAGAATGGTCGATGGCCTGGACAATTTCTGTTACAGCCGTGTTAAAAAAAAAAAAAAACTGGAGCGTAACATGCGGTGGAATTGTGCACTTTATAGCATGCCTTGATAAAACAATGTTCGATGTGGTTGATCATGCAAGCGGTCTGCACGGTTGTTTCTCGTTTCGTCACAAGTTCAAGCGTCGTGGAGAAGAAGAAATAATTATGAATTTCCAATCGGATGTTTCGAAGATTTTTTGGTGAATAGCTTTCGTGCAAATCATAATGCGTGTATTACCTTATGTTTTTTTGCTAAAATAGTGTAATGTAGTCAGAATACTCTACCTTTCTTATTTTGTCCTTAACCAACCTTCGATCGGGGAATCACTAGTCTCAAAAATCAATCCGATACTGTACGTTGATGTGATAAGTGTACGTTGCTATTCTTAAACTAACCTTTGCTTACTCTGTGCACAAGTTTACCATCTTGCGTTTGTATGGTGTGTTGGTTATCAAATTGGTTTTCCTGAAGGTGAGGTTAATTAGTTTAGGGCTTTTCAAAAAACAGTGAAAAATATTAGCACTTTGTTTTACTTCGTTTTACTTCCCAAAACAGTCAGTTTAACAAAACGAGGGATGAATGTACTAGACGTCATGAATACAATTAATTTAATTAGGCGGGTGTCTACCTGAAAAATGCGCATTTTTTTTTTAACGAATGGAACAATAAGGCTTTAACTTGAAACTATAACAAACTATACATCAGTGGAAAGCTAGTGAGCCGACGATTTCGAAAATTGATGTTTCAGACACCATCGGCCAATGTACAATGAATGTAATCTGACACCGAGTATTTAAAAAGTCTACTCACCGGATCTCACTGTGCACGGCCTACATGCACCTGAGCAATGATATCTCTCTTTTGGCTACAGGAAACTGTCTGTTTTTGGTATCATTCTGAAGTATATGAATAAACAATGGTAATAAGCTATGGAAGTTGTCAAATTTTAAATTAATCCAAAACAGCGCCAGTAGCAAGTTGCAACACCAAATCTTGGCAAAATTTTAATTCTTTCAAATTAATAATTCCTATACTAATCACCCCATGATAAACTCCATCGCTTATTACCATCAATGCAATGAGAACTTTCTACCCTGAAAATTTCAGGTCTATAGCTTAAATCCTTGTTGAGTTGTCTTTACTCAAAGCCTAAATTCCCGCGTTTTGAGAAAAATGGGTTTAAAGTGGAATAAAAGAATTAATCAACATTATCATGTAAATTATGTCTCCAGTGAGTACAAAGCAGTACATGTTTTGATCATTTAAGTCTGAGGCAGCACATTAAAATCCTCCACTTTCATAAGAGTCCCCCTCTTTCTCCCGCAGAGCTTCTTCTCGTCTAGTACGAGCCAACTGAAGTTTATACACATGTTGCCCGATTTAGGGTCAACTTTTTTGGGCGCTTTTGTGTAACAGTGTTACACGGTTAGGGTTAGGGTTTAAGGTTAGGGTTAGGGTTAGGGTTAGGGTTAGGGTTAGTGTTAGGGTTAGTGTTAGGGTTAGGGTTAGGGTTAGTGTTAGGGTTAGTGTTAGGTTAGGTTAGGGTTTAGGGTTAGGGTTAGGGTTAGTGTTAGGTTGGCTGTGTAACACCGTGGAACATCGTGTTACATGGTGTTACGCAGTGTTACAGGGTGTAACACAGGGTGTAACACTGTAACACCTTTGTAACACCGTGAAACACTGTGTAACGCCCTGTAACACTGTAACATCTTGTCACAGGGTGTTACACAGTGTTACAGGGTGTAACACTGTGTAACACGTTGTAACACCATGTAACACTCTGTAACACCGTGTAACACTGTGTAACACTGTGTAACATCTTGTTACAGGGTGTTACACAGTGTTACACGGTGTTACACAGTGTTACAGGGTGTTACGCAGTGTAACAGGGTGTAACAACGTGTAACACTGTGTAACACCCTGTAACACTGTGTAACATCTTGTTACAGGGTGTTACACAGTGTTACAGGGTGTAACACTGTGTAACACCTTGTAACACCGTGTAACACTGCGTAGCACCGTGTAACACCGTGTAACACCCTGTAACACTGTGTAACACCCTGTGTAACACCCTGTGTAACACCCTGTAACACTGCGTAACACCCTGTAACACTGTGTAACAATTCTCATGACAGGGTTCTAACACTGTTTCACTTTGTAATTCCCTTTAACACCCTGTGGCACGATGTTACAAGGTGTTAAAGAGTGTTACTAACCCTAATCTGACCCAAACCCAAACTCTAAATCTAACGCACTAGTCTGTAATTTTAATAACACATGTTTCTGCATACTTTTAACTCTATTGTGTGTAACATGTAACAGTGTTACACAAAAGTTGTCTAATTTTTTGACCCTAACTCGTGCATGGTAAACTGAAGGCCCTGGCGACGCTTCTTTTCCTTTATCGTTGCTTGCTTTATATCTGCTCTTTGCAGCCTTTTTGTGTCCTTAATGTTTACAGAGCGGCTAGTGTGCGACCCAGCTGGGATGCCTAGTCTCTCCATGACTTTTTTTCTGCTTTCTGCTCCCTTGTGAAAGTGCAATATTGCAGATGCTGCGGCACAGCGTATGGCTTCGGCACCATGACGTTTATGTTTTGGGCATCGAACCCAAACCAGCGACTTAATAGACTCACTACAATTCTAAGTTGTACCCAGTACACATCTGTCAAGAAGCTTAGATTCGCTTTGGGTCATGAATGTTGGTTTAAGGAGTCCAAAAAAATTTGTGGCAAACAGCCATCCCTTTTGTAAGTCTTTGTTCCCGATGCCAAGAGCAATATCGGAACATTCAAAGACAAAATCGCCTCAGGGATAGCTCTGTTCCCTTTCATAATTTCACACTGAAACGAACCAAAAGGGGGTGAGTATCCACCCAACCAGCCCCCTGGATCCGCCCCTGAATTTAATGGAAAATGTGCATGCAGAAGGGCAGTGACGGAAGTAAAAAAAAAATTAGTCACTCAGGATTGGCTCTGCTCCGGCCGCTCCCTCAGTTTTACCAGGCGAGAAATTGGCATTCAATATGACATGCACAGTTTCCCGATGCAGCCCTTGTTGCTATTTCAGGCTGGGCTTTCATTCTGTTAAGAAAAAATGAGCTCGAGAACGTCTGAAAATTAAATGTAATAGAAATTCAATAGAACTGATACCAATTGAGCACCGTGATTTCATTGAGTGCACTGAGTACATTTTCAAAAACCAAAAATTTCAAAACAAACGTCATCCTACTTACACTTACCTGTAGTAGTTTATTTAGCCTGCGGGCAAGCACTCGGGGGGCGGGGGGGGGGGAGAACTATATATTCAGTTGGAGACGCAATGGGGGGGAGAGGCCGACAGATGAAAGGCAGTTGATCTATCAGCACGTGCTTGAAGTAAGTCAACCCAAACGAGGCGATTCGACCTCTAATATTTGACCGATAGTTTTGGCCCCAGGGTGTTATAGAACATTGAAAACACAGTGCTCAAAAGTCATGAGGACCATATACGCCCTGAGGGCGCCCAACCTCCTGCCCCACCCCCTCCCCCATGTGGTTAACGTTGCTGGTTGCATGATTAGTCGAAAATTGTCCGTTCAGAAGAATTACGTTTTTTGACAGTTATCTCGATTTAAATCGGTCTTTATTGTTTAACAGTTATATTTTGATTTTAAAGCTTTTATTCCTGACAAAGTAAAGAATGTATATTCTTTACATGCGTCCTTGGGTATTCGATCAATTCGACGTACTTTCTGTGGAAGACCTACACTGACTTCCGGTTTACTGCTGTCTCGTTTATTTACAACATGTTCCAACGAGTGATCGGCATTTATCACGTTACTTTGAATCTGTCATCGGGATGGGACTCTAAAGTGATCTATTCACGTTTGATCCCAAGTGTTTATCATCACACACTTCTGAAAAACCAAGATCCGATTTACCGCTGAGTGAATCTCAGCAGCAAATTTCACCTTCGTAACTCTTCTACGGTTTGACAATTGCTAAACAGCAACTTTAATTAACAAATTCAAATTGAAAGCTCAGCGGAGGGTCTAAAGATGACATGGTCTAATGCAAAACTAATAACAATTTGAATAGCAGACTTTGAAGGTGTTTATTTTTGCACTTCACTGCGCTCGGCTTTTAGTTACAATAGGTAAAGATTATTTTACGAAAGAGAAATAAGTGAAATGTCAGCGTGACTAGATTACTTAATTGTGTACGCTAAATTTCCATGACAATCGATATTTGAACACAGCTTTCTGATTGGACCAAAAACAATATGTAATTCGAGCAATTTGGCGCCCTGAAGTCTCCTGAATGACACTGTAATCCACGCTGTTGTTCAAAATAGGTCCCTGTCAAAATGAATCAGCCACGCACTGATGAACCCAATTTGAACTCTTTGGGAGGGGAGCCATAAAGCTTTGAATTTTGCCTATCTCATGTGCAAAAAATCCTCAAAATGCTCAAAATAGCGACGTTTATGGATAATTTTTCAATTACTTTTGCGTTCAGCGTTTTTTCTTTTCAAACAGAGCGGCAAATTAGATCTTTTTGAAAGGCGCGAAAATTAACTCCTTTCGTTATCCCCGTGTGTATCACATTATCGGCTCATTTGACGTCACAAAGCGCAAGCGCAGTATGGCGCTTTTTGACAACTGATTGAGTAGTAAAAGTCACGCCTCCCTTTACAGCGCTACAAAAAAACTACGTCCCGCTGATTCCCATGCGAGTTTTTGGGTTGCATTGACAAACATCCACTAATCTGCCCTCTGGCGGAAAAAGAAAGTAAATTCTACACCGCGATTCACGTCTGGAGTGAAAAGCGAAGCCTGACCTTTCAACGTGGGATCGTGAAAGCTGCAGTGAAACGGAAAATGTCGCTGAGCGAAGTGATGCTGAAAACTCTCATTCCCAGTAACTTCTTGGATTCGGATGACGAAGAGATAAAGTCGTTAACTTGCCCTCAAGAGACGGACGATCTGCAAAGAAACGAATTTCACATGTTCAATGATTATTTTGGTTTGAGCAACCTGGTTCAAAGAGTGAGACAAGCGAACAATGAGTTCGACTATTTAACGGGTGAAAATTTTGGAGTCAGCAAATTGCCGCCAAGACGTGACCGATTTGACAGCATCGATTCAGAAAATTCATCATCTGGTAGCTGTGATTCTTTTACGGATCACTTTGGAGATGGGCCTTTTCAGCCGTTCAACTCATCATCTCTGTTGCATAGTGCAGCTTCCAAGAGGAAAGAAGCCGTTGTACCTCCAAGTCGCCGGATTAAACCGTCTGCAAGAGCTCCTGCTCCGATCTCGAATCGCGGCACAGTGTGCGTGTTCTGCAGAAACAACGGCGAAAGCGAAGAAGTCTACCTATCTCATCTGTTAAAAGGCCCAGATGGGAAAACGACATGCCCTATTTTGAGGGCTTATACCTGCCCAATCTGCAAAGCGAGCGGCGACGAGTCGCACACCATAAAGTATTGTCCTCAAAACCAGCAAGCGCAAGGCAATGGCGGTCAGTTGTCGAAGGTGCCCAGGAATACTAATCGTGTCCTCCCCAAAAGGAGCCGTTGAACTTAACTTGCAGAATTCAAAAGTAAGACTTAGAGTGAAATCATTATGTAAAGATTTTTAAAGGGTAAATTTAGAGTTTATACGCCGATTTTGAATTTTATATTCGGGTTGTTGTGTTATTTGTTTACAACAGGATCGCTTACTATTTCCAAGACAGAGTGCAGCAGCGCAAAGATCGCAGCGAGCTAAATTATTATTGCGTTTATATAACAAAACCCACAAATGACGGTGCAGATTGCTGCTATTAGTATTGTTAAGGCCCCTTTCATTCAAGGCATGTTTTATCGTTAGTTCTATTCTATTTCGCTTTCTAGCCTTATTCAAATTTTCTAAGCGGTGATATGGCCTTCCATGTTCAGTTGTTTCGTTAGGTTTAGCTTAATTCGAGCGGCGATCTGTATTTAGAACGGAAATTTCAGGAAGATTATTGTTAAATTTTAGTATTTAGTTCCCCACAGAGGATGTTGTGTAAATGTTGCGGAAATTACAATATTTTCCCCTTGAAGAGGTTGGACTTTCCTAGTTAGAGGTTAACTTATCGAATGTGTATCTATGTAAAATTTCGAATTGTAGCAGAATACAATATTGAATTTTCACCCTCTAAGTGTAAAGTATTTTAATATGAAAGTGTTGATTAAGAATTTGGCCCAGAAACGGAGAAATTATGATTAATAATGTGTTTTATAATTCCCAATTGGTCTGTAAGGGAGGTTTTTCCAAATAATTTGTCGATATTTACGATGTAGAGAATTTTACTACTTTGAAAGTAGGTTTAATAACTGCCTGGTTGTAGAGGTGGATTTTTGAATGAAATTTTATTCTAATTTTTAACAGCTGTGTTCCAAATACTGGCTGTAAATGATGTAATGGAAAAAATCAAGGTTTATGAGAAAGTTTTTTTAATATTGAAACCGACATTGCTCTTTATTCTAACGTCAAAAAGTTTGCATACGATTGTATTTATACATTTAAACTTAATCCTAATATCAGAGGAGAAATTTTGTATGGTTTATTGAAAGGAAGAGTAAGATTAAAACCTCGTTTTGCAATTTGTATTTCAGTGTCTATGTTTTGTGTGTGTTGTTTAGGTTAATTTGACCTTCAGTTCGCGAAAATTCCGCAGTTACTAAGCGTATTGTTGTAGTCTTTCGCGCGCTTTCTGCTTTAGTGAGCCGACCCAATTGTCGGATTATAGCAGTCTTTCACACACTTGATGTGCTTAGCGAACCGATAGAAATCTTAATATTTCGTTCTTTATTCGAAATCTGGCTTTTCTTTTCATCAAATGGAGTGATTACTGGAGGAACATCATGCTGCTCTGCGAGTAAAATTTTCCCGAGATCAATGTAAATAAACCATGTGCTCTTGGCGAGTTGGAAAGAACCTGCGAAGGCGTTATTTCTCAGCTCAGGAAGTGTTTCCGTGATTGGGTCGCGTTTGTAAGCATTCATGGGGGGCTCTTTTAATTCACAGGTTTCATTGCCAAGTGAGTTCATTTCTTTTGAAGGCTGCAGAATAGTTTCTTTTGAACGCTAACCCAAAATCTCGACATTGTTGTCTTTTGTTTACGTCACTACGCAAGACAGCTGGCTTTTGGGCGCATTCAGTTTGCACGAAGTCGCGCCTCGGATGAATCAGCGCCGAGCAACAAAAGAAATCAGCGTGATTTCAAAAATTTGATTTCAGGATCCTGTAGGTTTGTAGTACTCTTGCTTTGAACGTTTGTAAAGGCCAAGCGTCGCGCCCAATGAAAGCGGAGATAGGAAATCAAACGATCTTTTTTTAGAACACAACGCGTGCAGTATGCAAATCACTACTCAAATAAATTCAAAAAGATAGCCGACTGTCAAAGCTTTTGAAAAAGAGGAAATTACCTGTAATCAAGCTCGTAAACAGAAATTCAATTACTGACTGAAACAATCGGTACACGCTTACTTTAGAAAGCCGCAAGCACGCCGCGAGTGTGATGCAAATCCATTTTAATTTAATCCACTGTTTGAATGTGCTTTTGTGCTTTGTGTGAAAAAGGAAAAACGTGCTGAAAGCCATTTTAATCGTTACAGGGGCAATTTTGAATATCACTCGTAGTTTTTGCGGAATGTGGTTTGGCGTTGTGGCAGACCAGTTTCCCGTCCACCTTTTAATATTTGATGGATAAACTCTTAGCCGAGATCAAATCGATCGCTTTATATGTATTGTTTGTGATTTTAAATTGTGAAGAGATACAATCCGTGTGTTTGAGATTGACCAGTTTTCCAACGCAAGAATGTGAACAGAGAGCAAAGTTTGCGTTACACATTCACAGACGCGAAATCAGGTAGAAAAGCACTCGATAATCTCCCGCCAAAATTGGCAACTGAACTGTCAAAGCCAACAAAAAAACAATGGGAGACGCGTTAATTGATAAGCTAAGAGATCGTGCAGTGTTGCCGAACACCGGAAATGTGCGACACAGGCTTATTCTTTACACGAAAACCCCTCTTTTCAATTATTCGCCCTCGTAATTTGCTGCATATCGAAAAATGTTGTTTTTCTCCCGCAGAAACTGCTGCGATTTCAAACAACTCGAGGTGTTTTTCGCAAGTTTGTTGATTCTGCTTAGAGATGGTGGCATCCTTGTCAAGTTCCGGCTGTTTTCATCCAGTCGTGTATTTGCCAGTGTTTTACACCTGGCGCAGTATTAAATCGAGTGCAAAACCCGCTAAATGCGGTTGCTGACCTGAAAACAGTCCAAAACGTGGAGCCACATGGTGTGAAAAGTTAATACAAACAGTTTTATTCCGGGAATCCCCCTCAAAACTAAAATGTTTTGATCAGATCAGAGGCCTGTGGCTTGTAAATTTTCACCCAAGCGAGATAGACGACCACCTGTGGCATTTCGTGCAAAAATTCTTGGCAACTCCCTAAGGACTCTCAGAAAAATTTACTTTTCATTAAACCGGCGTAAACGTTTTTTTATTGTCTTAATTCAATTTTTTCTTCCGTTATCACGCCAGAGTATATTGTTACTTTCCGTCGAGTTTTTGAGAGAAAACTGTGCTCCGTCATTATTGGAAGTTGTGACAGGAGCATGGATCCTGGTTATGACGAAAATAGCAATTTTAAAATTATTTTAAAAATGTAAGTAGGGTTGTCAGACTACCAGAAAAGTGATTACACCATCAAAAATCACATGCTGTAGAGGTTCTCTTAACAATATCACGAACCACATGTTCCTCACAATATCGTTTACATTGTGTTACAGAACAGGAGTTGTAAACCCTCAACTAAGGATATTGTCTTGCCATCAAAGAATTCTCAGAACTAATACTGAAGAAATTTTATTCAGTCTGTAGGAAGAACTACTTAATATTCGAGTTAAGAGTCAGAGAGCATTTAACTTTCAAGCAAGCGCAAATGTGATGTTTTCCGTTGTAACGTAATATTTTGATAAGACAACCAAACCTCTGGCCCCAAATAGACGTTTCTGTCCCATTACTCAACCTTTTTTGCCCACGACACTTTGTTTTCAAGAAAAAAAGGTCACTCTCCGTTAATCTCCGTATATTTCAAGGTTTCTGGAAATTTCAGTCGACTGACAATTGTAAAAGGTCTACGTAATGACAGGGTTTCACTTTTAGGGTTATTTTTCAAATATTATTTCCCAAATAACTTGGTTGTCATAAACACCACAGTTTTAAATCCGACTGTCAGTTTGTTACGTGCGTTGCAATCTCAACGCTTTCCTTATGTTTGTTTAAGGTTTACTGTCATTTAAAAAAGATATGAAAAGTTTACAATTGGTAACAAACCGACGGAAATGGAGAAAGGAAAAACGGATGAAGACGCGATCACACGAAACTCGGAAGGAAAATTAGTGGAAGAATTAGGGTGGATGGTTTCGTAATTAGGTGTTAACGGGTAAGAAAGACAGAGCTGATAAAATTTTCCACTAGGATTTTATTTCTTTCCTGGACCTACCGGTGCTGTCAGCCGTCTTCCGTTTTAAGTAACCAATGCAACCGTTTTGGGCGTTTGAAAGGGGAAAAGGATCGTATTAAATTTCTATCTTCAATTTCGCTTTCAATATCAAATTAGTTAGCTTGTCTGAGAATGGATTAAAGCACTAGGTCTACTATTTGTCTGTTTACGATACTAAACAAACACGGCTGAAACAACCCTCCCACGTAAATGTTTTTGATTAGCATCTGTACACCTTGCACGTTTAGGAACAAAAGAGAAGGTGTCAAAAAATTGTTCTATTTTGAGAGTGTTTATGGATCGATGACGCAGTTTTCGTTCAAACTGATGGCAATGTCCAAGACGAACAATTTTTAATTTTGTGACAGTCTGTAGTGTCACAAAATTGACGCTACAGACTGCCGCTAACGGTAGAAGACAGAACCCGTTGTGACGACTAGCACTTGTGTGGGTTTTGATTTGCACTGAATGGGCTTTCTGCCAGTATTTTATTACAGTTTATTTTGCTGGTTACAGAAAAAATGTTTAGTGAATTAACTGTTTACTCGACCTGGTAAACTATGGTGGCTTGTTGCGTAAATGTATATATCATAGTGCGTCATGAACTGAATGGAGTACTTCACTTAAATTCCTTGATCCCTTGTTGGGTGGGAAAGATGACCAAACATAAATTGCTCAAAGCCGATTTTAGTTTTTTCACGCAAAATCGGATGATTCTTGAATTTTCATGTTAACTGAATGTTTTTTCTTTTTACTGTTCAATTTCATAACAAAAATAGTATTGAATTTGAATTTTTTGGGGGGCAAAAGCTGTTCATTTTTGCCGGACATCCGCAACAGATGTTCGTGAAATCGCTCAGTTTTTTAAATTCCGTTGCACCGGAGGAGTGGTTCCCTTAACTGTCAATTAAGGGTCGATGATCAGCTGGGACGGGGAAATAAGCCCGCGCTCACACGCCCAGGACTAAGAAACTAAGCCTTGCCTTGTTTTCGCGCTTGAGGATCTCACAAACAAAACTGAGCAGTTCTGGAGAGCAGCGCAATGAACAACGCCATAGGAAAGTACTCCTAGGCAACTTTCATTCGAATGGTCACGGCGGAGGATTTCATTCACAGACTCAAAGTTAGAACCACCACCTTATATACACCATATATAATCAACGGCACCACCGGAAAGTAATACTGCGCAGCAACTTTCTTTTGAATGGCCACACTTGATAATTTCGTTCTCAGACCACAGGACTGTCGACAACACAAGAAATTACTGCGAAAAAGCCTTCATTTGAATGCTACCTGAAGAATTTCATTCACAGATTCAAACTGAATTAGAACTACCCTATACAGCATAATAAGAAGAACGATAGGAAAGTGCTGCACAGTAGCTTCCATTTGAATGGTCACAGTAATGAATTTCTGTTACAAAAATAGTAAGCCCCATCCTCGTACCCAGAGCCTACGATCTGTTTGGTCAGCGGTGGCTACACGTGAAAACGTTTTAAAAGCCGCATACAGGGGCCGCATAGCTCTGGGGACGAGATAAAGGCGACCAGGTTCAACCTTGTCAGCAGACCCTGGTGCTGAAACAGTGGATCACGTGAACTCAAAAACGATAGTCGATATCCAATAGCGTAC
>Ga0126336_10000710_pt1 | contig 14925 bp, 7 predicted proteins | sample SidCmetagenome_FD_92530 | JGI IMG/M metagenome (GOLD analysis project Ga0126336, IMG submission 92530) | Coral microbial communities from El Islote,Puerto Morelos, Mexico - Siderastrea C C metagenome | ecosystem: Host-associated > Invertebrates > Cnidaria > Coral | place: El Islote,Puerto...
ATATGACTACAGCCAAGAGTCACACAAAGCATTAACTTAGTGCTATGGTTTCCTTTCCGTTTAGTACGGTCGGATTTTATTTTCATTTCAAATTTGCTTCATTAATTCTTACATGGACAACTCATTTCGAACTTTATCTTTGATTAGGTAATATATATATATATTTTTTATATATAATGCCTTTTTTAACTAACTTGAATTGACTAAGAGGAACCCTTTTTAAACTCATTTTAAAAGCGAGTTCCACTTTCCATTGCTCGATCACCGAGTCAAATCATAAAGAGCAAGTCGCATTTCCCCAATCAAGTTTTAAAAACACTCATGTGCACATTGCGGTAACAGTCGGCTAAACACCGATTCAGAAACTTTATTTATCAGTTGCAGACGTCCACACATGCCCGCAATGCCGGGGTAAACGCTGACAGTTAACCGGTCATTTTACATAGAACATCACTGGGCTTGAACTTGGCTCACCCTGGTAATGGGTAATTGTAACAAAAAAAGATTCAAAAACTCACATTATTGATTGGCATTGCGTGCCTGGTAACATCATCCCTTCTGGTGATACTTCCGTCACGCGAAGTCAGCGCATGGCAAGTTACATCTATGCCAAGTGATTTGATATGGATAACGTTGCGCTCGATGTATGTACTGCGGTAGTTCTGAGGTAGTGTTAGGAGAAGGAATATTTTGCCTGGTTTCATCGGTCTTACTAAGCGAGAATGTCTGAAGAGGTTAACTGGCAAACAATAAGACCCACCATCAGAGAAAGAACCAAGTTTATGCTCAATAATGTCCTCTTCAGCGATGTGAAGTTTGTGCTTCGTAAGAGCGATGGTGAATGTGAAAGTAAGGAAGTGATTTCAGCTCACAAGTTTGTGCTGTCGATTGGCAGTCCTGTGTTTGAAGCCATGTTTTACGGTGAGCTGGCGGACACAAGAGACTCTATTGAACTGCCTGACTGTGACTACGAGAGTTTGTTGGAGTTGTTTCGTTACATGTACAGCGATGAAGTGAACTTGAGCGGAAGTAATGTGATGGGAGTGCTATACTTGGCTAAGAAGTACATGGTGCCTTCACTCACTGAGAAATGCACGGAATTTCTGCAAAAAAATTTAGATCCATCAAATGTTTTCAACATCCTACCAATGGCTGAGAAATACGAAGAGAAAAACCTGGTGGATCGATGCTGGAAGGTGATCGACATACAGACCGGAGCGGCTGTGAAATCGGATGCGTTTGCGACAATTGAGAGTTCTTTACTTGAGGCAGTAGTTGTGAGAGACACCTTGACCATTAGAGAGGTCGATTTGTTTCAAGCTGTTGATCTATGGGCAACAAAACAATGCGAAAAGCAAGGTGCGGCAGTGAATGGTAAACTGAAAAGAAGAATACTCGGCGAGGAGATTATTAAAGCAATCCGCTTTCCAGCGATGAAACAAGAAGAATTTGCAGGAGTGGTCCTTGGTAAAGACATTCTTACTAAGGATGAACTTGAAACCTTTTTTCAGTTTTTCAGTTCAACGTTGACAACTCCAGTGGGATTCTCAAATATCAGACGGTCTGGCATTTGCCGTTGTGGTAGATTTACATCGGTGTCTAGGGGCTGGTATCATTGCTATCCTGGGGGATTAGACTGTCTCGTTTTCTCTGTGGATAAAGACATCACCTTACACGGACTCAGTTTGTTTGGCAGTGAAAACGAAGACTACGAGGTGAAATTGCAGGTGAAAAATACCAGCAATAATTCAGCTGTAGCGTCCAAGACAGGAACATTTCCTTCAAAACGTCTTGAACATTCCTACTACTATGGCTATGAGGTTTTGTTTGACTCTCCAGCTGACTTAAAGGAGCTACGTCACGGATACTGCATCTTGAAAAGGCTGGCAAGTTTTTTCAAGTTTGTCATTCGTAATCCATCTTAATCTCCCTCATTCGTGACCATCCTTGTTTAGTTTTGGTTTATCATTACTTCTTTGGTGTTTTTCTACCTCAGGAAACTATTATTGTGAGGTTTCCTTCAATGAGAAAATAATCTTTATCACATCAGCAAAGTGAAGGAAAAAACCGTGACATAGTTCCTTTAAAGAAGAACACTAGGTACGAAATAGAAGCACGGATATCTGGTCCAGATTCCCGGGTGGGAGTTGCCGGCTTGAAAACTGTACAGCGGTCTGGTGTGACATTTACATTTTTAACCAATGAGAATGAAGGACAATTTCCTGAGTTTCTCTTTTCTGTTTTGTAACACTTCAAATTAGATGTTGTTTTTTGAGGCACGAGACATTATCCTTGTTGTATCTGTCGATTACAGTCGTGTGTTTGAAGCCTTGTTTTATGGTGAGCTGGCAGAGACAAGCGACGCTATTGAACTGCCTGACTGTGATTAGGAGAGTTTGTTGGAGTTGTTTTGTTATATGTACAGCGATGAAGTGAACTTGAGCGGAAGTAATGTGATGGGAGTGCTATACTTGGCTATAAAGAAATACATGGTGCCTTCACTCGTTAAAAGATGCACGGAATATTTGCAAGATCATTTAGCTTAGATGCATCAAATGTTTTCAACATCCTGTCAATGGCTGAGAAATACGAAGAGAAAAACCTGGTGGATCGATGCTGGAAGGTGATCGACAAACAGACCGAAGCGGCTGTGAAATCGGATGCATTTGCGACAATTGAGAGTTCTTTACTTGAGGCAGTAGTTGTGAGAGACACCTTGACCATTAAAGAGGTGGACTTGGTGAATGGTAAACTAAAAAGAAGAATACTTGGCGAGGAGACTATTAAAGCAATCCGCTTTCCAGTGATGAAACAAGAAGAATTTGCAGCTGTGGTCCTTGACAAAAGCATTCTTACTAAGGATGAAATTGTAACCTTTTTTCAGTTTTTCAGTTCAACGTTGGCAACTCTAGTGGGATTCTCAAATATCACACGGTCCGGTATCCCTGGTGACATTTGTCGGTGTGGAAGATTTACATCCGATTCGGTGTCTATCTCTGGGAAAACTATCGGTTAGAAAGCTGTCTCGTTTTCTCTGTGGACAAAGACATCATATTAAATGGCCTGAATTTGTTTGGTAGTGAAAACAACTCCTACATGGTGGAATTGCAGGTAAAAAATACCAGCAATAATTCAGCTGTAGTGTCCAAGACAGGAACATTTTCCTCAAATTGTCTGGAGTTATTGATATGAGGTTTTGCTTGACTCTGCAGTTGACTTAAAGAAGAACACTAGGTACGAAATAGAAGCACGGATATATCTGTTCCAGACTCAATGGTGGGAAGTGGCGGCTTGAAAACTGTACAGCGGACGGTGTGACATTTACATTTTCAAATAGTGATTCACCAAATCGTAACGGAACCGATGTCCAAAAAGGACAATTTCCTGAGTTTCTGTTGTAATTAAGACATCCATTATGCAAATGTGGGAAAATTATGTTCAAGGGTGCGTGGTTATTTTGATTCTGCCGTTCGTGTTCCTTAATCTTTCTCTCACCCACGTAGGCACCTAGGAAGTGAGACAGTATGGAGCAACATTTCGTGTTTTAACAGAATAGTTGACAAGAGTCAAACCACAGACCAAACACATGTACATCGCTAAACCGATTACTTTTTCACTTTTGACGGCTCTTCCAACAATACCAAATACAACAAATTTGTAGTGGTTATTTCTCACAGGACCTGACTGAACCAATTAGCACCTATCACACTGATTGGTTCTCAAGCCTTCACAAATAACTGTTACCTGCACAGTAAGTGGAATATAGAAAGTCTGACAGGCTGACGGCTAAATAACCCTTTATAACGGCCTGTAACGATTCTGTTCTGACGAAAGCTTACAGTGTCCCGAATGCTACATAGACCTGTAAAGTTGTTAAGTACCAGTAGCCGCGCGCCTAGGAAACTGGTTACACTGATTATGAACTACTGACTTATCACACTATTATGCGCATAACTTGACTATCCCTGAGTGAAAAGAAAGACTGCTCGCAGTCTAGGACTACAGCGTTTTTCCATTTAAATTTACACGATGTACGATATCTTGTAAACCACAACTACATCAAATCCACATTCATAGTAGCTTGTAACTAACAAGTAAAATAGCGTCTTCATTTTACGTTTAGCTTGACAACAAGTGATCACGCCTGTGTATTATCCTTCGACCCCCATATAGCTCCGTATCCTTGTTGTCTCCAGAATAACTTGGCAACATGCGACTGAATATTCCGATTCGCTCATTAGACTATAGACGTTGAAGATGATCGATTATAATCACCATTCTTCGACACAATTGAGGAGGGTCTTTAGTTGTGAATAAAATTATCATATTAGATTTATTCCATTAATTTTCTTCGATTGGTTGCACCAAGTGCAATCGCAAAAGCATCTGAAGCATTGCGTGTACAGCCAGGTCTTTCGTTCTGGTCTCTTACAGATTGATGTATTGGTTTCCGTTGATCGATTTTCCTCGATTAATAACGCTTGCTCCAGTTGCAGCCAGAAGGGTTGCGTGTCCAGCAAGATCACCCGTTCTGGTCCAGTGAAAATATTGATACTTCCGTCACGCGAACTGAGCGCATGGCAAATTACATCCATGCCAAGTTATTTGATATGCATAACGCTTTTACAATCCGGCGCTAGCTGTATGTGCTAATACAACACCTAGTATTAGAAGAAGGAATATATCGCCTGTTTCATCGGTCCGACTAAGCAAGCATGTCTCTCGAGGTTAACTGGCAAACAACAAGACCCACCATCAGCGAAAGAACCAAGTTTATGCTTAATAACGTTCTCTTCAGCGATGTGAAGTTTGTGGTTCGTAAGACCGATAGTGAAAGTGATAGTAAGGAAGTGATTTCAGCTCACAAGTTTGTGCTGTCGATTGGCAGTCCTGTGTTTGAAGCCATGTTTTACGGTGAGCTGGCGGAAACAAGAGACTCTATTGAACTGCCTGACTGTGACTTCGAGAATTTGTTGGAGTTGTTTCGTTACATGTACAGCGATGAAGTGAACTTAAGCGGAAGTAATGTGATGGGAGTGCTATACTTGGCTAAGAAGTACATGGTGCCTTCACTTGCTGAGAAATGCACGGAATTTCTGCAAAATAATTTAAATCCATCAAATGTTTTCAACATCCTACCAATGGCTGAGAAATACGAAGAGAAAAACCTGGTGGATCGATGCTGGAAGGTGATCGATAAACAGACCGAAGCGGTTGTGAAATCGGATGGATTTGCGGCAATTGAGAGTTCCTTACTTAAAGCAGTAGTCGTGAGAGACACCTTGACCATTAAAGAGGTCAACTTGTTTCAAGCTGTTGATCTATGGGCAACAAAACAATGCGAAAAGCAAGGTGCGGCAGTGAATGGTAAAGTGAAAAGAAGAATACTTGGCGATGAGATTTTTAAAGCAATCCGCTTTCCAGTGATGAAACAAGAAGAATTTGCAGCTGTGGTCCTTGATAAAGGCATTCTCACTGAGGGTGAACTTGTAGCGTTTTTTCAGTTTTTCAGTTCAACAGTGCCGACATCTCCAGTGGGATTCTCAAATATCAGACGGTCCGTTGACTCTGTTGGCTTTTGTCGTTGTGGTAGATTTAGACCGATGAATGTGACTTTCGGCTGGAGTTACTTTGGGTCACCAGACTATATCGTTTTCTCTACGGACAAAGACATTACCTTACATGGACTCAGTTTGTTTGGCAGTGAAAACAAAAACTACACGGTGAAACTGAAGGTACAAAATACCAGCAAAAATTCGGCTGTAGCGACCAAGACAGGAACATTTCCTTCAAAACGTCTGGAATGCGAAGATTTCTACTATTATGGATATGAGGTTTTGTTTGACTCTGCAGCTGACTTAAAGAAGAACACAAAGTACCAAATAGAAGCACTGATATCTGGTGCAGTCTCCTGGAAGGGAGAAGGCGGCTTAAAAACTGTACTGCGGTCTGGTGTCACATTTACATTTTCAAATAGTAATTCAAAAAATGGTAACGGAACCTCCGAGGATATGGGACAATTCCCTGAATTTCTGTTTTCTGTTTTGTGAATCTTCAAAGAAGATTTTTTATTGGGGAACAACACAATCACTATTGTGAAGATGGCAATTAATATGCATCTGCTTTGCACTTCACCTAGCCAGTACACTTTAAACAAAACAACCTATTAATTAATCTAGCCGTCTATTTGAAAATTTAAAAAATTAATGAAATCTAGTTGTCCCTATTTACGCAGTGCTTTTTGCTCTTGTGTCTGCATTCTCATTTACCTTTGATCCAGAAAATTGAACTCAAACATGTCATTGGTGATCTTGGTTCCACTCTGTCCTGAAAACACGAACATGCTGTCCCTAACCACGGCAACAGGAAAGTTACAGCACGTGGGTGGCCTGTCTCCAGACTGTTGGACCTGAAAACAACATTTCATGACGTGCCATGTTACTGAGCAGTTTTCGATTGAGTTCCACGAAAAGAAATTCACGTTTTACTTGACTAGTTTCAGCGATTAGTAAAAAAATAGCACCCACTAGTTTAACAATAACTACTTATAAAATTAGACATAAAACCAAAACCAAGATTTCCGAATTTCCTTGCAAATGTTATTAATTTTACACGTCAATTTGCTTTAAGTTCTGATTGCTTTATTTTCTTGTTTGAGTCTGTTTAACAATGTAATTGGCCAAACTAATTACTGTCAATCGGTGTTGGATTTACGACACTTAACTGAAAGCCACTATAAAGGTACAATGTGAGATGAAAACAAACCAAGACTTGCTTTTGCACGCTTTCCTGTACGTGACGCTAGTTCCATGTTTTTTGTTGTTGTTGTTGTTGTTGTTGTTGTTGTTGCTGTTGTTGTTTTAGTTGTGATTGGTTCATTGCATAATTAACACCTGTTGAGATTGGCCAGAGTGATTACTTCGGTTTTTCTGTATGGAACAATTTAAAATCGCTCTAAATGCGTCACACTCAAGGGGATTTTTTCCACAGCCTCAAAAGATACAATTGTACACCAAATTTCATTGAGTCAGGGCTTGACTCTGCAAGCTAACCAGTTAAAGGATTAACTTTCAAACTAATCTGTATCAAGTTAATTTGTTGTTGTTGTTGACTGCACAAACTTCGTGGTATATTTGTACTGGTTCTGCTTGTCTTGATGTTATTCGAACGCTACTCTGAACTGGAGTTAAATGATACAGGTATAAATTATGATTATGATTACGATTATGATTATGACTATAACTATGATTATGATTATGATGATGATGATGATGATGATGATGATGATGATGATGATGTTTTTATATTTTAATCATACAAGTTGAAACATACTTCTTGCCATCGTGGGTTTGGATCAGTCAAACAAATGGTCCACAGATCATCTAGTCTGCAACAGACATTTTTTTATTTTCTTAGAAACTAATACGATAGTCACTTGCATTTAGGAAAAAAAGTTTACCAGTACTATACCTTTTGTTACCATCATAGCCAGCAAAAATCCACAAGTTGTTCTTGTAGATTGCAGCTCCATGAGCAGATCTTGCTGGAGGTAATCTATATTTAAAACAACAACTAAAAAGTTTTATTATCAACTCAGATATTTACTCAAGTGTGTGAGCATGTATTAATTTACACTTAAAATACGTATTTAGTGTACTTTACAGTAAATACTTAATACTGAAATTTGATTAAGAATAAAAAGAGCAGACTGAGATCAATAACTATTTTCAAATGAGTCTCAGCAACTCTGCAGTCTCGAATTTACCAAAGCCACACCCCAAAAATTTCAATTGAACCTCATGCCAATATGCAATCGTTTGGTTGTTTTTATACCAAGGGAGTTATAATTAGTAAGTACACAGCTTGCTGAGTCATCAGAACATCATCAGAACAATACATCATCAGTTGATACCTTCCCTCCATGCGCCACTCAGTCCACTGTCCGGTGCTAAACTTGTACTCAAACAAGTCATTCTTATTTTGAAGGTTGGAGTTGGAGTAAAGATCACCTGTGTGATAAATATAACAGGAAACACGTTCATTACTACTGGCAGTCAGAATTTAACTTCAGTTGAGCCTTTCTACAAGGGCCAACCTTTCCTCGACATTCACCAGCTGTAGTTTGGCCTTGGGATGGTGAACGTCCTGCACCCTCCCCCAGGCAGGAATTCCAGTTTTCAAATGATGGGGAGGTACAAAGAATTTTGAGGGGTTTGAAATTCACAATTTTCGGATTTTCTTTGGGTAAGAAACTTTTTTTGGGTAGTTTGGTTTTAGCAGAAAGGTTGTTGGGTACTAAAAGAGGGGGGAGATTTGGGTTAAAAAATGATTGCCACTGTTCACAGGAATGACTACTAGATTTAATTTAAAAAGCAAACACGAACATGCAAAAAGTACTGTTGTTCTTTGTTATTGACATTTAACCCTTTCACTCCTGGTACTGGCCAAAGTAAAATTTCAAGAAAAATTCCAAATGTTATTTTTCCAAATCATGCAAAACAAATAATATCATGCAAAAGTACTGTCAAAGCGATTTCGTTTGAATGGTCACACCATAAGATTTCTTCCACAGGCTCAAAAGTTAAAACAAGATTAACATATCTCCAAAATTGGCTCTGGGAGTGAAAGGGTAAATAATCCCTCCTGGGTATTTGCAAGGCTCCAAATTCAGCATGGGATTTTTTTGGGTTTTATTTTCATTGGTTCAAGGGATTTTCTTGGGTTTTGCTTCAAGCCTGAGGGATTTACATGTACAGTGTATGTCCTATTTACACAGGTCTCTCCTTCACTTGAAATTGGGAGCACTCCCCACAGCACCCTTCCTTGGCAGCCTCTATCTTTTTCTCTGTCACACATTTTTCCTCCCTCCTGCTTTCAGTCATCTTGAGCACAAACATAGTTATCTCCCCAGTTCCAGGCTACTGTCTATTCTATTTGATTATATCCACATAGAAAATGCGCTTTATAAGTTCCAAATTATTATTATTATTATTCTCCTGGTTCCCTCCCCTTTCCTGTTAGTACCCTCCCCTTGTGCCATGCCCAAATCTTCATGTTGTGGCCACAAAGGTAATAATAAGGTCTCAGGAGAAAAAGGGTGCATTTAAGTGGCAATTTTGCTTGAAAATTAAAAATGCTCAAAATTGCCAATTTTTGCATATAGTTACAGGCTTTTTGAGTGCATTAAACGTTGACCTGTTTTTTCTCACCTGAAAGGCTAACTTTGAAGAATCACAATGATGCTTTTTCCCAATGAAACATCACATTACATGTACATGTATTTCTTTTGTTTGCAAATGGCAAACAAAAGCAAATTTATCAACTACACATCAATTTTTGTCTTATAATTTTAGGCAACATAACAAAAAAAAAATGGAAAAATTGGCAAGCACTTATTAAAAAGCTGGAGGCATAATTTGCTACTTTTGTTGTGATTTTCAATCTTGAACTTTAATGAATGTAATATTGAATCAGTCAAATTATTTTATGATTGGCAGCAAAGAGCTGCAATCAGGGTGATTAAGCAGGCAAAGGGCCAGGACAAAGAAACATGGCATTTTGTTAGATGGTGGAACTTTCTAGTGGCCTCAAAAAGGCACAGCACAAACTAGCTAATACAAAATAAAGCAATAAGCCCGACCCTGACCCGACCCTGCAGTTCCAAATTGTCTTCAGCCTACCTATTAAAGCGAGGCTAGGTGAACATCCTTTCATATGAAAATTGGGTTTAGTTACATGTAGATGTGTATTGAAACTAATTTTCATTATGAAAGGTTGTGCACTCGGCCTTGCTTTGAAAGGGAGGCTAATCTGAGCAATTTGGAAATGGCCAGTATTTTGGATCATTGCCTATTGAAAAAGCTGGTTGCACTAGTTAATGATAGTATTTTATGCAGTTTCCACTGATGGGTCAAAAGAACAATTAACCATTCACTATTCACTGTACCAGTGAAGCCACCAAACACAAGCATGTTGTTTCCAAAGATCACAGCTGAATGATGATAGCGGGGAGCGGGAGGTGCTCCTTTGGTCACAGCTCTGTGAATAACAAAACATGAATGTTAGCTGAAGTGTTAATTAGCATCAGGGTTCTAATGTTCCAGTAAGGCCGCAAAAAAAAAGAAAAAAGAAAAAAAGGAAATGACCGCTGAGAAACATCTGCTTAGCAAAAATTGGCATAATGCTGTACTCAAATAAAATTGTCTAGTAAACCATGAAGCAAACTCTGAAATAGAGAGCTAAGTACCCAAAGGATATCACCCTATCAAGAAGCTTCCTTTGAATCTGGGGGAAAGGGGAAGGAGTAGGGGAATCCCAAATAAAAGCGATGGGGTTATCGACTAAAAAAATTGAAAGTAGATTAAACCCCCAAACAATTTAGAAGGAAAACAAGGGATACAGAGAGTGAATAATGTTTCAATGTCTTCATGACATCATTGCCAAGTTCAAAAGTCCATTTAGCTGCTAAAATCTCACACTTGTAAATATTCTAGGTAATGGTTGACATTTGTATACGAATACAAGATGAATGTCGCAGTTATTGTTCAAAGTAAATAGTTTTGTGGAGATTGAGTCTGACTGGGTGTTTAGTGCCATTTTAAGTTCTCTAGTAACAAAAAACATTTCATAGATCAAGAAGTCTGGATCCAGTTTTCTTGTATTTTTTGAGAATCAAGAATTTCTCACCAGGGTTTTCAAGAATAATAAAGTTGGTGAAAGTCTTGGACTGTGGAATTCCAAAGGCATGGGGGATAAAGAATTTGGAATTTCTAATGGCAAGGCAGTGGTGGTTTAAAATACATGATGCCGCCCATGGTACATGTAGCTGGTAAGGATATTTTCTAGAATCATCTGTTGTCATTTTTAGATTGAAACACCCTAACTGGTATCAAACCAGGAAATGTCATAAATTGACCCCTAAAACCTATACACAAACATTCCAATGGTTTTAATGTACACCTTTGTCACTTCAATTGTAGGGGAGTTACCCTCCCCAAGAACTAGAAGTAGGGATTACGTGAGGAAGGCAACTAATTGAGAATTCATTCATGAGTAGGAATATGATGGGGAATGATCTACTACAGATAAAGGAGAGAAGAAATTGTAAAACAAACAAAAAACATAGAGACAAACTAGCAAAACAAACCTGCTCCATGAATTGTCTTTGATGTCAAATCTCAGCATGTCATTCAACATTCTCTTTCTGTAAATACAGCAATCAAATACTTACAGTCAATCTACATCATGTGTGAACGGTGTCTTTGTAATTCGAACCATTTCAATTTTGAGCACTGGTTAGGAGATTCAGAATTCCCATGGGAACTTTGTTGATTTATCAAAGACAAATAGTTATGAAATATCATTTTTCTATAAAATATGAGGTATTTAAGAAATACCAGGGGCCAGTTGTTCAAAAGTTGGACAGCGCTATCCACCTTTTGAACAACTGGGGCCAGGTTTTTTAACCGAATGGTGATGGTATTTTGCAGTTAATTCGCGACTGTCTGATGCAAAATTTTGAACATTCCATTCAATTCTTGGAATTTACAAAGAGGAATTTTGGATGTTCATTTCAAATTTGCAAATGCTGTTCGCACGTGACATAGATTGACTGTAAACAATCACTGTAGTGGGCAATTACAGCGCGGAGCGCGCTACCGTTTCCATTAGACCAAGATTTTTGACACTTTTCTGACACTTTTTCGACACTTTTCTGATTGAGGGGCGGAGTTTATCGGACCGTTTGAAATTAGCGCACGTGAACTAGACGCCGTAAAAAAGATAACCGAGTCATTCATACAAGTTTGTCTAGACAAAATTTCGCATTTGTCACTTCGCTCATTCGCTCATAATCGTGGGAATCCGTTTTGTTGCGTCATACAAAATTAATACAAAACTTAAATCTGAAAACATGAAAAGGCATAGCATTGACAACTGAACGAAAGTGTCACAGTCTTTGCTCAAAATTGATTTTGATGCAACAATTTCCACTTGCGGAGCTGTGAAAACGTGCATTTTTCACGCTTGAACAAACGTGTAAAAAGCTAGCTTGTTAAAATTTTAAAAAAAGACCAGAAAAGAGGAAGAACAATCAGCTGCATATTACTCATATCGAATATTCGTGACAATTGATGTAGAACTAGCATAGTAGTTTATTAGTTATTGATTTGTTGATATTCACATAATTATGCATATCGTGCACTTGTTTGTTACAAGACCATTTCCGCCCCAGTGAGTTCCTATTTTTGACTCAGGTCGTGACAATAAATAACTTTTGGAAGAACATTGCATGCAACAGATATAAAACTATTCCTCGTAGTTGGGTGGTAACTCACTAAGAAAGTATTTGAAAATCTTCATTTTGTCTCATCGTTATGTATAATTTTATCACACATTGTTGAGCGAAAGTCCAAAATAACACGAGAAATGTAAACATTCAACAACAGAATAAAAGACGCATAATTCAACACAACATATTGTTTAGATTTGAGGCATAAATCGCCAAATTCGAAACACAACTGGTGAATCTAGCTCACTGACTCTCAGAAGTATTTTCCGATATATCCCTTCATCTACCAAATGAGCTCAAACAAACATCTCTTGAAAGTTATCTGTGTTGTCCACGTTTAGATTCACATTTATAACCGCCATCTTCGTCCTTGTATCGTATTTGCAAAGTGTTGGACGTGTGATGTCGCAGCCTCGCAGGTCCGTCTGATATCCTCCACAAGCGAAGAAAACGAATAATTTCGTACGATTCCATCGACGACGTCTGCTTCTGTATAAATCTTTACCAATTCATCCTGGCCGTACTCAACTTTTATTTGGAACTTCATGCCGGCCGACTAATGTACTCGAAGTTAGTCGAGACTGCCCGTCCCGCCACATATCAATCACTGTCAACACCCACTTTGACGTTGCGGCTCCTTTGTTAAAAGTGTCAAAAAAGTGTCAAAAATTCATCAAAAATCTTGATCCAGTGGAAACGGTAGCACGCTTCACGCTGTAAAGCTCCAATTTGTGTTAAGCATCCAGAAATGTATAAATTTTACCAAACAGCAGTGATCCATATCTAGAAACCGTTAAGAAATTTAACCTTTCGGCCTGAGGATAAATACAGGCCTCTCACATTCACACAGAAGGAATTTTCAAGAAGGAGGCTGAAAAAGATTGTTGACTTTAGGTGCCCAAACTCAAGGCAACAAGAAGCATGTTACCTCTGAGGCCTGTAATTATATATCCCTTCTTGATAAACAGGCCTCTTCATGTGACATTAAAAAATTTAACTAACTTCAGATTGCTAACTTGTGTTGACAACTGCAAATTGGTATGAGTGAATATCACAAAAATTCTAACTTGTTGCAAACATGAGTTGCAAACTACATGTAGCTGTAGCTTGCTATATCTGCTGTGTGGGAGTCCCAAAAACTAAATGAAATAATAAATTATTGTTAGGGCGCTGAGTAACATAATCATCTATTTAAATGAAAATAGGGTGTCTTAACTATTGGGGATAAAAAATGTTGAATCCGAGATCCATGCTGAGACCCTTGTTTTAAAATTCAAGACCGAGACTTTACCTTTAAAACAATTTTGGAGGACAAGTCTCAAAATTCAAAGGATCCCAGTCCAATTAAATTCCTAAGAATTCGAGATTCTGATATTCATGTTAACAGAGCTGAAATTCCAAGACTTGGTTAAAAATTGCCCATACACAAGCTTATTTGGGGGACCATTCTATACCTTTATTACTCATATAACAAAGTAATTCACTCACCCATTGTCTCCTCCAAATACATACAAAGCATCATTCCATGCAACAAGTGTATGCTTGCTGCGTCTGGGAAACCAGATAACACACTTGCTTAGTAAACTAACCAATCCACAGCAATCAGTGTATTACTAGGGGACAGGTTAATGCAGTTTAGAAGTGAATACTAAAAAAATAATTATGTTATCGAATTATTTTCACCAAAATTCCACATATTAAATTTTTTTAGAACATCAGCTGTATTGATGAGACATTTTAACTGAATTTGTTTAGGAGAAAAAGTAAAAAAAAAAGAGTCCTCAACAGATTTAAACTGCAATAGCCCATTGCTATAATCTTAAACATTACTGTCAAGTCAGGAAAATTTTTATTTAGTAATTTTTTTACCTTGCTCCTACAAATTCATCGCATTCTGGCATTCCTTTCCATCTGTTAACTGTTTCAAACCTTCTCCCAAAGTCCAGTGACAGTGTATCAATAGCCTCCACACTTCCATCTATTTCAAACGGCCGGGAAGGGACATTTCCACTTCCGGTGGCCATTTTGAAATCAATGAAACTTTTCACCTGTATTCACTATAATCTTGCAGGTATTCGACGTGTTCTCATCTTCGTGATTAATTATCCATCTAAACTACATTATGCTTAAAAAAGGGAAAAATATTACATGTCAGAACTCTGTATTTTGCGAATAACATCACAAGCGTACTGCAGGTAGTTTAGAATTAAGATTAAGACCGATCATGCAAGCTCGATTTCACTAAATAGTGATACGTCAAAGCTACTACCGTATGCATTATATTCTTAGATGGCTGCTTTTAAAATAAAAAATATTAATCACCTATTAACACAATGGAGATCTTGCCTTTACGGCTCATAAAGATCTATTCGGCTAAAAACCGTAAAAATTGCAGAGGTTTGCAAGAATGCTTGTTTGTTTCTTTGACCGTGTAAGTATAAGATCTGACAGAACCACGTGACCAAACATTGAGCACAGTGGGGTAGGGTCTGGGAACGAATTGACTCAGTCCACCATTTTATTTTGTTCGGTTGCACGATGTCAAAACGTAAAGTTCAATTTGCAGATAAAGAAAGCGAAGAGATCAAGGAAGAACCTTCCTTGGGACGGGTGAAACCTCACTCTTTGGATAGTGA
>Ga0126336_10000711_pt1 | contig 14919 bp, 14 predicted proteins | sample SidCmetagenome_FD_92530 | JGI IMG/M metagenome (GOLD analysis project Ga0126336, IMG submission 92530) | Coral microbial communities from El Islote,Puerto Morelos, Mexico - Siderastrea C C metagenome | ecosystem: Host-associated > Invertebrates > Cnidaria > Coral | place: El Islote,Puerto...
CGAAGAAAGACTGTATCCATTTTTGAAGAATGCGAGACAAAATGGTCAGTGGGCTTACTTTAAAGTAGGGGCGGCGAGAAAAAAGATCTACAACATTACGGCGCGATTATGTAAACACCAATTCCGCTGATAGAATATTGCGATGTTCGAACGCGCCTGATGTATGATGAAGAACAGTTTATTTGTATTCTTTCTATTTGTTATATGGGAATTACTATGTTTCATGTTGTTCAGTTGTGGGATCATTATCGGGTGGGCACAGAGCAATACACAATGATGACTATAAAGAAAACTAAGATAACGAAAAATGCACCCTATGTAAATCAGTCCAAAGAAGTGACTCTATGTAAATCGTGTTCAAGAAATGGGCTCATGCATTTAAGGAGTCTTAATAGCGCTGCTTTTAAGGACTCTTAAAACACTGTATTTAAGAAAACTTAACGTATTTAAGGGGCGACGCTTGTAACGTTCCTTAGAGGTGCCACTCTTTAGTTGGACCCTTCAAATACTTTACTGGAAGTTTTTAAGAGTCTTTAAAAATAGCGTTTTAAAAACTCCTTAAGTGAACTTCCTTTTATGTTTCTTAAATGTAGCGATGTTTGGAACTCCTTAATTGACCGCTTTTAAGACTCCTTAAATGCAGTGCTTTTCAAGGAGCCTTAAAACGCGGCATTTAAGGAGTCTTAAAGTGCTGCATTTAAGGAGTCTTAAAAAAGCTGCAATTAAGGAGTTTTAAAAGCGGCGCATTTTTGGAACCTTAGACCGCTGCATTTGAATAGTCTTGATAGCGGCGCATTAAATGAGTCTAAAATGTGAAGAATTTAAGGAGTAGAAAAGGCGCTTCAGTTAAGTAAACTTAAAGTATTTGAATGTTCCAACTTAAAAGTGGGATTTTAAGGAACGTTTTAGAAAGCGGCGTTGCGTCGAAGGTGCCTAATACATTGAGAATTACATAAGTCAAATCATATTTAAAACACATGTGGAAGCTGAATATAAGCGACTCCATAATATCTGACGCTGAAATCGTTCTCTCCGAAGAGAAAAGTTTCTAAAAAGGCTACTGAAGGTTTCTGACAAAAAGTGAAGACACGCGTTGTTATTGAGAAATGGCTTGAACACATAGTACTTATGACGACACATTGCGTTACCATAGCAACTGATTCTCACCAAAAGTTGGCAAATGTGTGCAAGGAATATGCGTACAGCAACTGACTTATACGTCTGAGGATTAAATGTGCAAGTGAGTGCTTGGAAAAAAGTGAAATGTCAACCACTTAAAGACAGACAGTAATTACATGATTTGAAAAAAGAGAAGGGATCATTCCTTTTCGGGAAATTTGCGCCCAATATAATTACGCCTATACTAATAATTTCTGTAATGATTTTGAAGTATATTGGCTTTCCCTCACTAAACAGAGGGTTCACCTAAGCGCAAATAAGATAAAACAGCTAGATAAGAAATTGCCAGATTTTACTAATAAAAGGTTAATACTGTTATAAATCATTAACGCAACTAAGTATCAGTAGTGTTAGTTTTTGAAGTCATACCTGTTAATGGATCAAGATGTGTAAGTAGTGTAGTACTGCTTCGTGTAAATGTAAATTTACGTGTAGTGTAGTTAATTATCAGTGTACATGCCTGACTGTATGGTAAACAAAATAAAAACAAAAAATAGTAAAATATTACATTGATTTTGACTATCAGAAGTCCAACAAAGATCCTCTCAGAGGTGATGATCAAAATAACGTCAATAACACTCGTGGTACCTCTCACAATAATACTGTCCCATCATTTACTTGCAGCTTGCTGTGAAGCAAAGAAAGTTGCTGATGCAATCAACAAACAAAACAACGACATTAAGAGACACCAAGAGGAAGTTGAGAGCCTATTGGGTAGAATAGTCCAGGAGATTGAATGCACTTACGCAGGTAGGTAGAGAACTGATTGGAGTCCAGTTTAGTCTGCTATCAAAAGATTACTACGGACTACCACTACCCCGTGGTAGTCCGAGTGGGAATTCGCCAGTGCACGTTACAACAAAATTGGATCAACCCCTTGCATTAACCGATGACGTCATCCGTCATCAGGTGAAAGTTGTATGTAAGCGCGTTCATCGCATCCACATCCAAATCTCAGAGACAATTGGTAGGTTTCAACAAATCAGTCGTCGCCTTGAAAGAACACTATCAACTACCGTGTTTTTCAAAGTTTTTTCCCTTCGTTTTCTGTCTGTGGTTTCCGAGAAAAGAAGTAGAGTATTGCCTTCACCGAGTTTGCCTTCCGAGGTGAGCCGCAATTCAAGAAACAAGAAACGTGTGAGGGCTAGAGGAACCCTTAGGGGGACGCTTAGCGGAGTTCTTGGAAGCACATTCACCCCTAACCGTGTTACTGGGTTCAAGTTTCTTCAATCTCCGGAAAGCTGGCACCCGGCCTGTAAAATATAAGCGGACACCAATGCTTGGTCCCTAAGCTGCCCACTTGCGGAGGGATCAGGTATAGTGATAAATGATCAGGTATAGTGAGTGGACCTTCAAATGCTCTGGACCTCAAAAATGTGGAATTATAGGAGGGGGCCGGGAAGGGGGGAATCCAGTTCACGTTGACCGCTGAAAATAAAACAGTACAGTCATTTCACGTACATTCCAGTTCATTATCTTTCATGAAATTTCACGTGATGGCTACAAAATCACAATTGAGGACAATTAAAAATACACTGTTTTCGCTTCACGGGCAATAATTATGGCAAATCACGGCTCACGACTGCTTAGCAAATCATGTTTCATTAGAAAGAAATAAAACAGCCATTTCACGTTTCACGCTAAAGAAATATTGCAATTAACGGCTCTACAGTCTTTCAACATCACAACCATGCTCTGCACTTTTTCAGTTACAGTATTAAATGTTCTTTTAAGGGATATTTTTTGGAGTTTATTAAATGTAACATGTTTGTTTTCTATTGAAGATTGTTCCGGTAGTGTGCACCGCTTCGAAAAGTATCACGATTTACCAACCAGAGGAGCTCGCGCTGTTGAACAGTTCAGAATCAATGGAAATCTGTTTCTCGCTTTCGCCAATTTTTATAGCGAAACCGAGGGATACAAAACATATTCTTTCATCTATAAATTGAACGATTTTGAAAAGTTCTACCTCTACCAGAAGATACGCACTATCGGAACACGTGACATCGAATATTCTACAATCGCTGATAAACATTACCTCGCTGTTGCTAGTCGCTATAATGAAGCTTCACACCAACTTAACTCTTCTATTTACCAGTGGAATGGACACCAGTTTGTCGCTTTCCAAAGCATTCCAACAAATGGAGCAACCAGTTTTAATTTTTTTAAATACTACAACTGGTGTCGCTTTCCAAAGCATTCCAACAAATGGAGCAACCGGTTTTTATTTTTTTTAAATACTACAGGAACTGTTTCTCGCCGTTACGAATTATAGGGATGACAATACTTATAGTGTACACTCAGTCATCTATAAATGGAAGGAAAACCATGGCCAATTTGAAAAGTTTCAGGAGATAGGAACCGAGGGAGCTGTTGGAAGCACGACATTTGCCATAAACAATGAAACCTTCATTTCTTTTGGCAACAATTACAACTTCCAGCAGAAGTTTGCTGTTCAATCCACCGTATTCAAGTGGTCAGGACACAAATTTGTCAAACTGCAGTCTATTCAGACGCCTGGAGCCCACGATGTGAAGACTTTTAACATGAATGGCCACACGTTCCTCGCCTTTGCCAACTACTACGCTGGAAGTAAATACAAAATCGACTCTTTCATTTACAAGTGGAATGGCAGCGAGTTCGTTCTGTTCGAGTCCTTGCCTACTCGTGGAGCTCGCGCGTGGCATCCATTTGTGATGAGATCGGTGTGCGGACAAACATTCCTGGGTGTGGCCAATTACAAGGGTGACAGTCAGGGATACAACACAAAGTCAGTTATTTACCGGGTGTCAGGGTCAAAGTTCATCGAATTCCAAGAGATTTCCACTCTTGGAGCGCATAATTTGACCTCATTTAAATACAAAGGAACCACTTACCTGGCAGTTGCAAATGAAAAGATCAATCACAGAAGATACAACATCAACAATATGCTGTACATATTGACTTAATATAAAAGCCAGCAAATGAGCCTTGTCATTAAAATTATGACGAATTCAGTGACCAAAGATCAGATATTTCCATAGCAACAGCATTTTTTAGAAACCGAAACTCACAAGGGGTAACAGCAAGGCCTGCAGTGGTTTTCGCTAGCCACGCAAGGTCAAGCCCAAGCATAAAAGGGCAATGTCATGGACATTTTCCTGTGTTTGACAAAAAAAGGTTAGACTTATATCTAAATACCTTACTCAAACATGAATTGCCTGTAGATTATCATGCATGGGGACGACTAGCCTGTTCCGGGCTCCGAGGTATTGGGGAAAGCGTGAATTGAGAAAAAGAGCGCGAAAAGAAGCAAAGGGGCTGGGGAGAGATCCCTCGCGTCTTATTTTCGCGTTCCCTTTCTAATTTTCGTGCCGTCCTTACTATCTGAGAGTCTGGAACATGCTAGGGGACGACGCCAGTAAATTTCCAACGGAAGAATTAGTTACAATCAGTTTTTACCGATTTTATCTCAGACAGAAGGAAAGAACTTGAGGTCCCCCCCTTCCCCGACATTTTCAAGTTGGAATGCTTTGCCAAACGCTAGTAAAGTTTTCTAAAAACCCTTTCCATTTCTATCTTTAGGACATTGCTGAAATGCACCGTAATAGTTCCGAGAGATTTACCGTGTGTAAATAAAGTTTACCTACCCTAGCCACCTGTCTACTCGTAATCAATCTCTTACTGTGATAGATATGTTAATAGCGGAGCCAGCGCGCTAGCGCGTCAGCGGAGCTCCATTGCTAAGGAAATTTGGTAACCTATCTATCAAGCCAAGAAATTTTGGTAGTGACGTAATAGTCACGTGACCGTCCGTACGTACGTACGTACGTCCGTCCGTCCGCATCACAGGGTTACCAATACACTTCATACACTGGATATAACCCTGTGCTGAATCCCATGTGTTTTTGGCGCGAAATCGCATGTTGACCCGCGTTGTACCAAAACAAGCAAAGACAACAAAAGTCAAAAACAAATTTGTTAATGGAAAAAATGTTCAAAAGAATACTCAGTTGTCTTTTTGGTGAAAGGGGAAAAGTTCAATTTAGGCGAAAAAATGAGGCGATAAAGTTCAGGCGAAACGTTCAAATTTGCCTTGTGGGTTCTGTTCGAACTCAGTCGGCAAACCGCTTGAGTTTGCAGCTTTTCGCAGCGGTTTCGACGCTAAATATAGCAGAGCTAGTGCTGTTTGGTTTTTTCTGTCCACAACCATGGTTTTTACGGCGTTCCGAACAGATTTTGCCAGGAAAAACACCAGCTTTTCATGCTGATAGGCAGCTTGTCACGAAGAAAGAGATAAGTATTAAAATTAACGTTGAAAAGATCAATAAACGCTCATGGCCAAGTGGACTAATGTCCGGCTTCATACGATCTTGATCTTGATCTTGATCAGTTAACTCTCTAATTGTGTCCAGTCTCTCTATGAAGTTCTTTTCATGGAGCAGTTTTTTTAAAACCCCAAGAGCTTTAATTGGATCAGTGGGCCATTTAATGCCAGAAGATTTGTTTGTTTGCTTGTTTTTCATTCCTTGACGATCGTATCAACATAGCTTCCGTTTTAATTTTTAAACCAGATAATTATTATTCAAAACGACTCTAATAATCTAAACCGTGCGTCGGAAGAATTTGTGTCAGCAAGTATTGTGGTGGTGTCATCTGCATATTGAAGAGGCTGAATCTGATCTGAATTTTGACGGATGGCAGTTGCCAACGTCTCCACAGCTACAACAAAAAGATAAGGTGAGAGGGTCACCTTGTCACACGCCACGCTCGAGATTAAAGCACTTGGATGAAAGCCCATTATTTTTCACGCGGCGCTGAATATTATTATAAAAATATTTTAACCCCATGAATGAAATCACGCCCAAAGTTGAAAGATTTTAAGGGAAATCCTATTCTAGGCTTTCGAGGGCCGTATGAAAGGCGATGAATATCCTAAGACTGTGAATTCCATTACGTCAAGGATTCTTTGACGTATCCATTTTAATGATAATGAATTATATCTGGTAGAACACTTTTAATTCTCATTGCAATTTCTTTATCGACATAATTCCCATGGCAACGTTTACAAGAGAAATTGGGCCAGTGTCAGTTTTCCAAAAAAGAACAATATTTCCCTTTCTTTCTGCGAGAATGATCACTGCTTGCTTTTGAGAACACGACATTTCGCTTTCACAGTTCTTAAATGTAAGAAATCAATCTTTGCCAACTGCGGTTGATAAACCTGCCCAGGATCTCATTGCCAAACAAGAATTGCCGGTTACATCACTGCTCAAAAACTGATCGTCACTACCCCAAGAACCTCGCGCACTCACTTGAAACGCAAAATTCACAAACCGAACAACCGTGGCCGACCAACTGTTTCCGCTTGTAGTTGCCCTACTGAACTTATTTTTAGTTATTTATACAAGCCTCTATGGTGCCCATCGTTAAATGTTTACCATGGGAGATGCACTGAAAATGTTTTCCGACGAAAACAAATTCGTTGTATGTTGTCATTCCTAATAAAGAAAGGCTTCAAGCATTTAAGGTAGACGAAGACAGTCTTCTTACACCTATGCGTTCAGTATTCATCGTTATTTCAGACCACTAGCATCTGGTCTCTAAGACGTAACAATAACCAGTTTTAAATAATGGGTTTTAGATTTTTCCTTTCTTTTACCTTCAGAAAACGTACAAAAATTATGTCATGTTAACACTGGTCTCAGCGAGATCTTTCAGTTGGTAACGTTTTGTGAACACGTTCTTCGTCAAATTTCGGTTTTTGTTGGTAGGCGAGTTAAGCATGTTTTGAACCACTATTCTGCCAAATTTCTCGGATATCAACGCATTTCTCCTAAAACGTAGTTAAATGTTCTGGTTAACTGCGCATGAGTGCATGAAGTTATATTATCTCCACTTAGAAGGTCTGTGAGACTTACGCTCAAAGACTGACATGAATTGTGCAACCTGCAAAGTTGAGAACGTAAGTGCTTTATCTATGCTTTTACAAAGCAAGTAAAATATTTACAAGGTAATGGTCTTAATGGATTCGACCCTCCCCTCTCCATATTTGGAACAGGTATGAGTCACTGATTACGACAATACAAGAAGATATACATAATTTATACTTTTAACACTCGATTGAAGTTAGAAACAATTCACAAAGGTTTCATCATTGCTTTCACGGTCTCTTGCAAACCAGGTAAGGCTTTCATGTCGTTATTTTTATTTTTCTCTCGTAAAATGTTAGGTTTAAATACAATTAGCCGGCGCGTAATTCTGAGCAATTCTGTCGCACTGGCAACTCAGTGGACTCAGAACGGTTTCAAATCAGGAGAAAATTTATCTTTGAAACACTACAAAGACCACAGAAAGGTTCGGCTGGCTGAAAATTTGATGAAATTATGAAGGACTGTCAACACAAGTACAGTAACTTGGATCCTGTCGAGCTGCTTCAATTACAATTAAAGTAAAATCCAGTCACCGCTTCCAACAGCGGTTTCATTTGCCTGTAAATTAGAGAACTCGTTTGCTCCTATATACCTTACGCCGTTTGTCGGTTACTTTCTTGATAGAAATGAAGGCTTGTGTTAATAAAGGTATTTTGAAATTAATGTGACTTAAATTGACGTGAATTCAAGAGAATATTTCAGATTATAAAAAAAAATAATAACGCGAAAGAGAAGGTAAAATTTCTAACTCACAACTTAGCGATATGCTTCACGAAATTACAAAGATTACAATTTAGCTTTCAAATTAATAAAATTGTGCACCTAAAATAGTTTTCGAGCCCGGGAAGTTATCGGGAGTTTCGAGAAACTGGCCCAGAATTTGAAATAGACGTCGCAGAAATTAACCCTCCATTTTATTAGAGTATTGAAAATTAGCACTTCAAGAAATTACCGCTAATAAAATTAAACGCAAATTTTAAAAATGTGGGTAAATTTTAGGAAGCGTTAATGTCCTTTTGATAATATAAATCGTTTTTATTGTCTCAGTCCGATTTGATTGACGACTATGGTTCAAATATTCAAAGCTTTTCCAAGAACGTTGAGGCTGAAATAGGCGAAAATTTTAAGAACGTGCTAAGAACATACCGGCCAGGCTAAGATTTTGTTAAGAACGTCTTTATCTTGTCTTCATATTTGTAGAATAAGCTATGTGAGAATAAAATAAAGTGTAATAATTTGGTCAAAGTAATTTACAGCCTATTTTAGCACCAAATGTTAGAATTTTTGTGACGTCGCAAGTCACCTTCCATTTTTTAAAAAAGCAAACACGCCGCATAACTTTTAGGAAATTGGCAGAACTTAACCTATTTGTTCTTTCTTTCATTCAGAACTATGATTTACTGAAACACTTTACTATTAATCTTGAAAGCATTGTTAAGAACGTTTCAGGCTCAAATTGCAAAAAAATAAGAAGATTCTAATTCAGTTCCGTTTCAGCCGTCAGCTAAAAAAATTGACGTTCTTATAAAAAAAGAGTGCACGAAAAAGACGAACTGAAATAACCTAAAAAAGCGCAAAGCCATTGAAATCCAGTGACATATCATTTTGTTTTTCTTTCCTTTTTTAGCAAACAAGATTCCTTAGCTCAGCGTCTCGCACAGTGGATCTCGTTTTTCTTAAAAATTAAGATATTATTGTTAACTGCGGGTTGGGATTTAACAGTGTATGCGGCTTTTCGGCCTGGTGAAAAGTTTCCTGAGTTTCTTGAATCATTTGTGCTCAGTGTGAAACCAAATCTTGTCAAACGTCTCTACCTTCAGTGTACTTCTTAAATTGCTCGTTTTTTCTTATTTACTCGACTGATTAAGGAACAAAATTTACATCACACACAATGATTTTCCTCCCAGTAAGCTTTTACCGAATAATAAAAACGCTCATGTCTAACCGTGAATATTGCATGAGACGTAATGGCCTCCATTAAAACTGACATGGTGCAAACTTTAGAATTAATGCTTGTCAAATTATATGAATGTGTAACCTGTAGAGCGATAGCTAGTTTGGTGTTCTTTTCTGGTTCTTTTCCATTTGCCAAAACTTCAAATCTCAAGCTAAATTGTTACTAATGGTCTTATAAATAGTGGATTGGATCACCCGCTCCTCTCAGCCATTTTTGTATTAACCACTAAGTTGAAGTTGGCAAAGCTTTCGATAAATTTTAACAATCGTTTCACGGCACTTTTGTTAAAACAGGTAAGAGCTTTGGTATGTTACTTAAGTTTGCGCTTATCTCCTGCGCGCTGATTTTACTTAGAAATACTAAAATGGAATATGGGTACGGATGAACGAAACAAAAAAAGAAGTTGAAATTAAAAAACGATTATTTGAGTTGAATTAAACTATTGATTTGAACTGTGTCGAATCGAAGAATCATCTGCGTCGTCTCCAGGCGTCCGTCCCTATTATATGACGGCGCTTTGACAGCTTTCATGATCGTGATCTGTGTTGAAAAGTTTTCAATATCGAACTCCTTTCCGTTGCCGGTTTAAATTATAGGTACCATGTAATTGTTTCACAGAAAAATCGCCTTTTTTGTATCGAATTTCTGAAAGCTCGGTTAAATTTCATGCGGTCCGTTCTATTAACGTATTCCATCACTTCAGTGTAAACTGACCGTTGATGAAAGACTAAGCAAAGCTTAAGGTTAAGTTTGTTTTGTAATAATTTTAGGATGTTATTATACCCCTTGTATTGTAAATAATTTTTTTTCAGGGCTTTTATTGATAACAGAGTCTGCCTTGACTCTGACGGGATTTCCCTGTATAAATAATGGTGTTTACTTTACTTAAGTGGAACAGTTCTCTCGACTCTCTGGTCTGATGATACACTCGGCTTCTATAAAAGGGCTATGTAACAGGTATTTTTGTTACCTTGGTGTCAAATTCTGCTTAAATCAAAACTAAGAGCATTTTCTTATCGACAAAATGGTTTTCTGAGAACTCCAAGAAGAAATGACGTGATTTCTTAAAGGGGAATAAAATTTAATCAGTAATGGTTTTAATTTAATTTGCTTAAAAGACAGCAGGGAAAACTTGAAAAACAACGGCGCGCTTTTTTTCAACTGAGTTGCAATCCGTTTCCATCCTGACCATCCGTGTCCAGAGGGACTTATTTACAGTTGAAGTGTACTAGTAGAGTCGTTTTAAACAAAAATAGACCTTTTTCTTTGGTTCATCATTACAAACATGACTAGCCTGTTCCAGGCGTTCAGATAGTGGAGCACGAGCGAAAAATAAAGCGAGCGAAAGAGCTGGAAAAAAACGAGGGGAGGCTGGGGAAGCCCTCTTCCCCAGTCTCCCCTCGTTTTTATTTTTCGCTCGCGCTCCACTATCTGAACGCCTGGAACAGGCTAAAACATGACTTTTGGCTTCTCAAATTAATGCTAAAAATTGGTGACATAGCCCCTTTAAGCTAGCGACGACATGAGACACTTTTGCTTTTCCTCTAAAACTAAGGCTGCTTTTGAAACTGCTGCAACCACCCTTAACACCGGCTTGATTTCAAGATCAATTTATTCAGTCAAAAGAGAATTCAGAGAATCAACTCTAGGGTTAGTTTTAGTGCTTAAGAGACACCATAAATTTTCTACGGCTGGAGCTTTGCCCTAGTGAGGAAATGGAGACCGCATGCAAACGCGTGTGAAATAATTCTTGTTAAAAAGAGAACTTCGGCATTCTTTGCTGAATTTTTTTGCCATATTTTTGGTAGAAAAGTTTGTTTCAGGGCAAACAGTTTTGAACTGCAGTTTACATTTCATCTAATTCGTACATAAGGAATGATGTAGGGTACAGTTATTCACTGAAAGAAATTCAATAATCGATCGAGATTGAGTATCTAATAACCGATATCATTTATTTTGAGACCAGCCAACCAGACCAACTACTTGAACAAAATACTTGCCTTTCTTTTTTTTTCAGGAAAAAAAGGTTTCCTTGGTGTTCATTCACCCAGCGTACTTTAAACTTGGAAAGGTAAAGGAGGTACTTTTTTTCTTTTTTAGTTACGAAAAGCCATCGGCATTTTGAATAAACATGCTTGGATCGGTTTACGCCAAAAACACAGGCCGTAAAATTCCGATAAAAAGCCCCCCCCCCACCCCCTTCCGAAAATAAGCCCTCCCGAATATAAGCTCCCCCTCCCCAAATCTCATTCGCAAAAAGCCCTCCAACCAATTGCAAGCCTCTGTCTTCCCCTCCCCACGAATATAAGCCCAATACACATCCCAAGAACGATTACGGCATAATATTCTCCGATTAAAAGTCCCCACACACACTACATTGGTCAACCTACGTGAATAGCAAGCTAATTACTGTAGCGACAAAAACAACGGGCTTATTTACCACAACAGGGTGTCATACAGAAACAAACAAGCAAATTGCTTTGTAAGAAACGAGATAATTTTAAAGTTTAATCATGCACTGTGCCTTTTTTTTTTTGGGACGGCAGGCAGTTGCATGCTTAAGTTTGGTTTCTTAACTTTCCTAAAATCCTTTCTATTTATATCTTTAGGCCATTGCTGAAACATGGAACTAAAGTTTGTGATTATTTCCACTGTGCTGCTCCTTTTTGGTAGCAAAAACTGCAAAGGTGCCACCGGTAAGAGTGAATTTGTACATTTGACTTCACTTTGTTTGCTACAAAAATGTATTAATTTTATGAACTGTAAAGGAAGAATTTTATTTCTTCGGTGAAATTAGGGTGACAAAGTGATTTCTCTGTAGTTTTTCAAGAGTTCTACGTATATAAAAAACAGACATCTTTAGATAAAGTTAAAATTTCATCGTCCAATATGAAATCGCTCAACTACTTTTAATAAAAGCGGTGTCAACTCTCAGAACATATAACTAACCTGAAAATTCACACGTTTGTTCTTAAAACAAACTAGAAAATCAATATACGGGCCACAGGGTCATCTGTGTTCATCACTGTCACGTGCTACCCTCTTAAAGTAAAGTCTTTTGATTGATTGATTGATTGATTGAATGAATGAATGAATGAATGAATGAACATGCAGTAATTAATGCGCACTTGCACTCTCTACTGGCATCCTTGAACCAGGCGGTGTGCGTCACGACCCACAAAGGTTCATGGGTAAAAATGTTAATGTACCTCATTACAACTGTGACACGGTCGAGTACACATCTCGCGAAAGAGAGCTTACAGTGGGAGTATTAAAAATGGGAATCAAAACATTGCTTCCTTTTCTGAAAAACGTGGCAGAGGAGAGCGATTTGGCCGTAGATGCTTCCTGTAGGCTTCATAAGGCAATTTCAATAAGTGTATCGCGATTCGGAGATGATCGAAAGTGCGATTTTGCCCTTGAAGGAAAAGTTGGATTCAAGCAAGGTTATTAAAACGGTTATCTCGTTTTCCTGTCGCTGAGTAGCGGGTTGACTCACCCGGACGATCATACTTCACCCACTTTGATAACTACCATCCACACTGCCTAGCTTTATTATTACCTTGGTCAACAATTACGTGTGACGAAATATCTCATCCAGTACTATGAGACATTGATTGTCAATTGATTGTCAATGATTAATTTGAATAAAATAAAGTTTTAGTTTGATTATTATTTAAACTGTAGGTATGGAGGTTGAGGAGGAGGAGGAGTTCAACTGTGGAGGAGCAACATACAAAACAGTTTCTCTTGTTAATTTTGTATACACGCACAAATGTTTTCCAACTGGATGGGATAATTTCTTGGATATAAAAGAGGTCAAGGCTGAGATAGCCAAAATATCTGTGCGACTAGCAGAGGATGCTAAAGCTGGTGAAATCGAACCTCCAATGCCTAACGTGTTCAAAGCGCTTACCGTCAGCCTCAATGATATCAAGGCTGTCATTATAGGCCAAGATCCCACTCCCCAAGCAGGCAAGGCAACAGGTCTGGCGTTCAGCCTAAACCCACTTGAAGATCCCCGTAATGTTCCAACTATCCTTAACATTCTCGTGGAGTTGAAATTGGAAGGGCATGGTGTAAGTCTAACAAACGGTGATTTATCTCCTTGGCTAAGTCAGGGAGTTTTGTTGTTAAACGCCGCATTAACAATTCCACAGGGTGGTGAGCCAGGGACCCATCTTTCAATATGGTTACCCTTTACAAAACTCCTTGTGCAATATATTAGTAAGAATGCATTACATTCATCAGCTTGGATTATTTGGGCAGGGAAAGCGGCAGGCATTGGGAACAAAATCGATAAAGGCCAAAAAGTCGACAAAACCCATCATTACATTTATAGTAAAGGATATCACCCCAGCCCTTGGGCTTCAGTCAAAAACAATGAATTTTTCGGTTACAACCATTTTAACTGTGTCAATCAATTCTTGACTGAAACCAAACGTGGACCAATTAACTGGAATCTTCCTCACCGCTCAGGGTTTATTAGCGATATGAAACCATGTTACTGAGGGATCGTGATCAGACAACGACAAAATACGCGTCGTAAACAGGGTATTTTCTACTACTGGGTCTCCAAAACCGTTAAAATGAACTCAGTTACGTTGGAATCAAAATCAACAGTTAAATGCTAAAATAATATAAACATGTAAAAGGGACGAAAATCAGTTAGAAAAAAATTTAAAATTTGGAACTCATATCTATCGAAATGTTGTTGCCATGGAGACCTCGTGACAAACATGTCTAATGACAGGTCACATAATAAATTGTTGTCAGATCTATTTAAAATTTTAGGAAAAGTGATAAAGTCTGGCGGTATTTTGGCTTGAATATTAAAGCAGTTATAAAACAGGTCAAAGTAAGTACGGGGACAATCCCCCTAACCCCCCCCCACCCCCGCCTCACCAATCCTGGTTCTGAACAGGTTTAACCTTTTCACTCCCAACAGCGCCTTGAATCAATATTCAAGAAAAATCCAAAATTTCATTTTGTAAAATACTGAAATATTAGTAGTACCATGTGAAAGAACTGCTGACGAGGTTTCTTTTGAATGGGTCACACCATAGGATTTCATCAAAAGACTCAGGAGTTAGTATCGACTCTGGGAGTGAATAGTATAGGAAGGAGGTTTTTGAGTTATATAAGGCACTTTATAGTGCATGAATCTAAAACGAGAGGCTTATTAAATGCTGTAGTTTAGTGTTACTATCTTTTCAATAAAACGACGGCTAACTATACGATGTATTAACAGAAGTAAACTGAATGTATTTTTGGGTTTAATCCCTCAATAAAGATCAATTTTAAATTTATGGAGTTCCGCCTTCAGTCTTTAAGGAATAATAATGTATACATGTCTGTGTGGTTTTAGAACAACATATCTGACACAACACTACGACAGAGCAACATGAGTGCCTGTGCGACTCTCTCCCCACCCCTAGCTCCCCCGCAGTTCCACAGGGACCTCAGAGCAGCTCCGACCCTCCCTGGGTTAGCCCACCCTTCCCTCGAGGGTGTCCGCCTAGCTAGGTAAAGCTCTGTGCACAGAGTCAAGCGATCAGTTTGCCCTAAACAGCCAGTTCACATTTCTCTTTCAGATCTTTCACGCAGCACAGCTAAGGTTAAGCCTCACTATCCCCCCCTGAGTGAGCCCCAGACCCAAGTTTCACCAGTGGTCACAACGCTTGGTCCCCGGGGAGCATGGTGGTGTGCCGTTTGACAGTCCCCCCCTCTCACTTTTGGTCGGCCACAGAAGGCTTAGTCCTGGACTACGTCCAGGACCAATCGAAAAAGTTATGGCACAGTTTTTTCAAATTTGCTCAGATCACAGGCAGAAAAAGACCCGTTCTGGTGAAAATGAACTGAAAATTCCCC
>Ga0126336_10000712_pt1 | contig 14917 bp, 9 predicted proteins | sample SidCmetagenome_FD_92530 | JGI IMG/M metagenome (GOLD analysis project Ga0126336, IMG submission 92530) | Coral microbial communities from El Islote,Puerto Morelos, Mexico - Siderastrea C C metagenome | ecosystem: Host-associated > Invertebrates > Cnidaria > Coral | place: El Islote,Puerto...
TGAAATCCTAAAGTGTGACCATTCAAATGAAAGCTATTGAGCAGTACTTTCCTGTGGTGCTGTTTATTATGCTGTACAAGGTGGTTCTAACTTTTGAGTCTGTGGATGAAATCCTAAAGTGTGTCCATTCAAGTGAAAGATACTGAGCAATACCTTCCTGTGGTGCTGGTTGTTATGTTGGACAAGGTGGTTCTAATGTTCTAATCTGCGAATGAACTCTTCAAGTGCGGTGGAGATTAGTATGCTGTACAAGGGGGTACTTACTTTTTGTCTTTTTAAGAAGCCTTCACTGTTCGAGTGAAAAGAAGTTCACTTGCAAATCGTTGCGTTAATGTTTTTCAGGGACACGCTAATCGTTTCACTCATCAACTGTGGGACGAGTCTCTTCGCTGGCTTTGTGATCTTCACTATGATGGGCTACATGGGTCACGTGCTTGGAGTCAGCGTCGATAAAGTTGTGAAAGGGGGTAGGTATCTCGTGCTGTAGAGCGCATGCGCTGCAATAAATACGTGTTGAATCTTCACAGTGATTACAAAGTTTAATTGGTGGATTAAGCGCATTAAAAGTACTCTCTTCCGAATTACATCAAGCTCAACTTAGGAACCTGAAACATCGGAGTAGGAATTTGAGTGTGCCCTTATGATCTTTCTAGCTCGTTTTCTTGCACTTGAATTGTATTCCGGTGCTGATTTTGCTCCTAGAGCCTCCTTTCGCATTACTCAACAACAGAGAGGAGCTGAACTATGGGAATGCATCTTGCTAAATTTCAAACGTCTTACTCGTACGTCGATCCAAAGGTCTCTATTGTCTCCCTCCGAGTAGGCGCAGTGGTGCAGAACGGTTAGCGCGATAAACTTGCGATCTGAAGATCGATGATTCGAGCCTCTGCACAACGTCATAGTTTTTCCTTAGGCAACATAGCAAGAAACAGTTATGCCACATTATCTTTCTACACGAAGGTGAATAAATGGGTACCAGCAAAAAAAATGCTGAGTAAAATTCTGCGATGGACTAGCATCCCATCCAGGAAGAGCAGTGACATTCCTAACTGATTTATGCGACAGAAACCTGAGTTACACGTCGGCCGTGTAGGCCACAGCCAGACCCTACCATCGCCGGATTCTCTCCACCCAGGAGTATAACTGAACACCGGCAAACTTTTGGGAATACCAAACAAAATACCTGACAAAAACCAGATGGTTGGAATGGAGTGTTGCGTTTATTCGCTCAGAAATAACGATAAAGACCATCCTTACAAGCTCGGCATATGAATTTGAAAAAAATTGATATACCTTAACTTGGTCATCGTTTCATTAAAACTCCAAACTGTTCCAAGCGATTTCAATCTGAAAATAAAAAATCAATTAAATCATGATACGACCCGCTTTTTGCTGGCTGACCACAAGTTCGTGTTCTTTGCTCTTATTGATGGCGCTAATTTTTGTGCTCCTTAGGTCCTGGTTTGGCGTTTATAGCTTATCCCGAGGGAATCAAACAGATGCCTGCCTCTCCGTTCTGGGCATTCATCTTCTTCTTCATGTTGTTCAACCTTGGGTTAGACAGTCAGGTAAACCATTGTTTGCTCATGCACTGTTATATTAGTACTGTATTTGTTAATTGTTTTATACTATTATTTTCTTTTCGTTGGGAAATTTATATTACGTATGTTTAATTATTGTTTTGAGTGGAATATGTCATAGTAAGAAATCCTGACGACCATCGCAATCAAGTATTTCAACTTGTTGAAAAAGAACAACCTTTCAGGTTCTTATTTTCAACAGCTTAATTTGAAGTCTTGGAAAAACTTTACTTCGATGGTCGTCATCATTTCTCATTTCATTCGCAGTTCATATACATACGATTAATTCACATTCATATGTAATAGTGACCTCACCTAAATCTGTGTACTAAATAGAGCTTGGCTACTTTCTACTAGCAACTGTAATCTTTGTATCTCACAACAAAGAGCATTTTCACATATTGCGCCAGTGTTATGGAACTCTCTTCCAGAGGATATGAGGAGCTGCAAGTCGTTGACTACTTTTAAAACTAAGCTGAAGACCTTTTTTTTCAAGCGTATTTTTAATTGACACTGCATTATATTAATTATTATTATTATTTTTTGTTTAATTGTAAATATTGTCAATTCTATTATTTAATTTTAAATATTTAAAGCGCTGTTGGATACCCTGTAGAAACAGCGATATATAAATCACTATTATTATTATTATTATTATTATTATTATCATTATCATTATCATTACCATTATCATTATCATTATTATTATTATTATTATTATTATTATTATTATTAATAAAAGAATGTAAAAAAAACATACAGCTTGACATTTGGAAAATGTTCATCATCGTATTTCAGTTTGTGGGTGTTGAGACTTGTACCACGGTGCTCGCCGACTGGAAACCAGGCTTCCGCCGATACAAGGCCGTCATAACATTGGGTTTCTGCATCGTGTGCTACTTAATGGGACTTGCTCACGTGACTAAGGTGAGCTAGAAGAGGAAAAAAGTATTGCCTTCTAATCGTTTAATTCTCATCCATGCATACAACTATGATCTGCTATTGGTTATTATATTTCTTGATTATTAAATTTCTTACTGTACAGTGACTGTATTAGAAATCAGCTACATTTTAAAGCGTTATATAACATTTATTTAGCTTTCGGCTTCGATATTTCAATCAGTAATAACTGCTTACAAAAGCGGGGATACCATATTGTTGAGAATGCTGCGTTGAACATTACTCGGGATAGTTCAACAAAAGAATTCACTCGAGCGCAGCCACTTTTCTATCCTTCCGTTTCTCTTCTTCGATAGGACTTTCAACCTCTACACTTAATCATCACCCAGACGATAAGTTTTGATTCATTCATCCCATAAATACGGGTTTAAGAGCTTAGATGAGGAAGATCATCTATATTATTTTATTTCAAACCTTGCACTTCCAGAATGAAATCTCGAGTCGTGTGGTGTAATTCTAAGGTCTGTGTTTCTTGTAAATGAAAGGTGTTCTAACTTGTAAGCCTTTGGAAGAAGTCCACAAGTGTCACCATTCAAACGAAAGCTACTGAGCAGCAATTTTCTGTGTTACTGTTTACAGTATTATGTTGTACACGGTCGATCTAACTTTTGAGTATGCGAATAAAATTGCAACCATCCAAATGAAAGCTACTGGTACTGTTTGTTACGTTGTTCAAGATGATTCAAAGTGTCGAGTCTGCGAATAAAATCCGTAATTAACTGTAACCACTCTTCAGCTCCTCTGATGCAGCTTGTTTTCAAGAACGACATTTTATTGTGTTTTGCTGTTTCAGACAAACTTGCATGCTGCACTCATTTCTGTTCTGAATTATTCTGTTATCAGGGTGGGATGTACGTGTTTCAGATGTTTGATTACCAGGCAGGAGGAATATCTCTCGTACTGATAGCGTTACTCGAGGTCGTGGGCATTGGTTGGTTCTATGGTGAGTAACAAACAAAATCAATTGTCAGGACAGCCTTTAAGGCAAGCGCTCTTTTTCAGCCTTCCAGTGTAAATTTGTAATGCTTATTCCTGAGCCTTTTAACCATCGTCCAAGTGCTACCTTCAATTTTATGACCAGTTTACATGTAAAAGTAGGTTACATAAAGGCATAATATATCTTGTGGATCACGGTCAGGGACTGGCGCAGATTTACCTGTCTTTGAGGTTTTTAAGCCAGTCATATTTCGAGTAAACCCTTATAACCCGGCCTGGGTAATCGATAAAATCCATAATCGATAACATTCGATAATAATCAGTAAAATTAGTTAATTGTAACGAAAATCAATAAACGGATTAATTTTTTCGTAACGTGTACAGTAATCAAGCTATTGTTGTCTGTTGTCTGTTGTAAGTCTGTTGTTGCGCAATAGGCTGAAGTAGTTTGTCAACAAAAGCTGATAGTTGGACCTTCACACCCCCATTTTACATCACAAAAAGTTTTATACAAAATACACTTTCAGAAGTTAACTTTGAAGACAAAAAGCTAACCTTCCAACAAAAACGCAGGGAAAACAAACGAATGTTGCCTTTTTGTAACGCAGTATCAACCATCAGTGCCCAATTTGAAACAGATCATCATGAGCAAATGGCATTTGATTATAAAGCAACCATTACTTAACGAAATCTTTAAGGAACTGCCATTAACATCATACAAGAAAGGACGGTTCTTAAAAGATATACTCGTGAGAGCAAAGTTATGAGAACGGCTAAAACACAAGCGTGGGAATCGTGCATGCCTGTCACCCCCATTTTACACTGCCATGCATGCCAAATATTGAAATTTCAATATTCTGCAAGTCAAATATTGAAATGTCATGATTTGGCATGCAGAATATTGAAATTTCAATATTTGACGTGCAGAATATGGAGATTTCAGTATTTGACGTGCAAAATCCTAAAATTTCAAAATTCTGTATGCAGAATATTGAAATTTCAAGATTTGACATGCAGAATATTGAAATTTCAATATCTGGCATGCAGAATATTAAAATTCCAATATTTGACATGCAGAATATTGAAATTTCAATATTTGACATGCAGAATATTGAAATTTCAATATTTGGTAACTCACCTGCAATTAACTCATCGTGATAACTCACGATACATAACTCACCAGATTGGCGGACCCGATATTTATCCATTTTTCAATTACTTTTATTGATTTTATCGAAAATTATCGATTTTATTGGTAACATTTGTTGTGTCAAAATATGTGAGCTTTAATAATAACGACAACTTCTCTAACCGGTTTGTCAATTTTATCGGGCTATACGATAACGCTTTAAACTGAATACAGTTTTCCTTGTGAAAAAAGACACCACAATCATTTTACTACGATTACACGTCTTTTAAAAACAAAATTGATGCCATAAATAAAAAATATGGACGATGGACATCCATCGATAAGATCCATATTACCAGAAGATTTGTGGTGTAGCGATTTTTATCGATTGATCGATAAAATCGATAACGTTTACGCAATTGATATCGATAGTTATCGATTCAGTATCGGACCGTTTTCTGATATCGATATTTATCGATTGTCCAGGCCGGGCTTATAACACTGTATAAGAAATAGTAAATTAATGAAATAACTGTGTATCCGAGAGTGACCTTGTTTATTCTTAAAGAAACATCATTTCTGTTTCATGCAATTTAAACTACGCATAAAACACATGAATTATCCTTCTTTTGTAAGTACGTCCCGTTCATATTGACATCAAGGTGAACATTATTCGTATAAAACAAATGAACTAAACGGGAACTTTGTAACTTCGTGACAGATCTTAACTTGCACTTTACTCTATCAAAGCTTTCCTGTCAATTTTTTCCTTTTATCATTTTTCCTAACGTTATTGCTAATAGGTAATTTGCTTTTGTTTTTGTTATTTTTGTTGCTTAGGAACCGAACAATTTTCCACTGACATAGAGAACATGATCGGCCACCTTCCGAACATGTACTTTCGCATGTGCTGGAAGTACTTCTCTCCACTAATCATCGGGGTAAGCATATCATGTAGTGATCTGCCCAATGGTTTTCCTTTTGGCAGTTTTAAATCCGACTATCACGGAAGAAAATTCTATTTTCCGATCCACTTATAGACACACCAATCTTTGATTAATTTACGTAGGTGGATCAACCGTGGGGAAATTTGGTTTTGGATAAATGCCGATAAACCAGCCGGGATAGGCGAAAGGGCAGCGGGGATGGTGCACTGGTGAGAGCACTCTCCTCCCAATAGTTTGGCCCTGGACGCGTTGTTATATGTGGGTTGGGTTTGTTGTTCGTTCTCGTCCATGCTCCGAGAGGTTTTTCTCCATGTTTTCCCCTCTCCTCAAAAACCAAATTCAAAAAAACAGATTTTCAAATTGCCAAATTCCAGTTCGATCTTCGTGGTGTCAGTTAGCATAGTTAGCATTCTGTGCAAAATACCTTTAACACCTGAATAAGTAATCTATTTTTATTTCTTTAACAATTCTGACAGTTCACAGATCACGTCGTTAGTCCTGTCCAGTTGCTTCACGGCTCAATTTCGTTTGAGAAAACAGGAAAACCTCTGGGACCAGGGTAGTTTTCGTCAAAATAATAAGAACAAGAATAAACGAGTTCGGTTTTTATTTATTTGTTATTATTATTTTTCTGGAAAACTGAGATTTTTTCTTTAAAAGGCGTTTTCTAAACGCTTTCCGTCCACGAGCATAAGTGAAAGAACAAAGCATAGGAAAGAATTTCTTTAACGTACAAAAGTTGCGCGTGTGCTTGTATCAAGCGAATGCTTAACTGAGAAGCTCTGCATCTTCTGCTTAATTTCCCTCAATATTTCAGGTGATCTTCATCTGGTTCTGCGTGGATTGGACAGGCATATCGTATGCTGGTTACCAGTATCCTGCATGGGCCGAGTTCCTGGGATGGATGTTGTGTATTGTCTCCATTCTCTGTGTTCCGGGATATGCGCTTCATCGATATCGCAAACTGGAATATGGAACTTTTGTTGAGGTTAGAAACACGTGACTTTTCAACAGAGGAGTTAGATTCTTGAGAGTGAAAGTCTAAAAATTATATATAGTTTGCCTGGATTGTTTTTGTTGATGTTCTTGTTTGTTAATTTAACCAATTTAATTGATATTGCAATCGTTACTATAAATAGTGTTGACATCTTTGATACCAATGTTGGTATTGTTTCCCAGTGTTGTTTATACCAGTGTTGTAACTATTGTCGCCATATCTTCATCACCAGCAGCAATAGAAGGACCGTTACATACAATTCGCCATTACTAGTGACATCATCACTACCAGAGTACGAAGGTCTTTGACCTCTTTATTTTTATCTTCGTTTCTACAGCGTTTCCGTACAATCCTTCTTCCAGATCGTGAAATACTTAGCAAGATCGAGGAGAAGCACAACATAACGCATAAGTAAGTTAACTGCCACTCTGTAGATTAAGCTCTGCTTCACAAATTTCTTTCTGCATCCAAGATGGTTGTCAATTCACGGATTAATAGACGCAAGGGCCGTTGTATGAATTGAAACTTTGGGAATCTTGTCCTAAACTCAGTCCCCGAATCTCTCTTGTCTAGAATACAAGTGATTCAACTTTAAATGATAAGTAAGTTTACATCTGCAACAATCATTCGTCGACTTTTTTCTTTTCTTACGCGTCGTTTTCTCAATAAAGGAGCATAGCCGGGCTAATCTAGTGGATGACGCAAAGTGATAACATACAAACACATAACTGCTTTCAATAGTTATGGAATGCTATGCTGCGCATGATTCAGGATGATTGTAAGAAAAACATCACTGACTGAGATCTCAACCACTTTCCTTCTCCCCTCTTATTTATCATTCTTTAGTTAAAGTTTTGTTTAGTTTAAGTTGACTTTTTCATCGAATCATTGCCAAATGTGAAAACTCGTAGTACTATGTCATATGTGTAACGTCAAAATTTTGTCCTTTCCTAACTTTCCGAATGCCTCATTCCTTGCAGGTACAAGTACGTTCTGTGAATTGTGAATTAATTAATTAATTAATTAATTAATTGCCGTTGCTTCATTTGTTGACATACCTTCACTTTTAAAATTCTAGATTGTAAATCAGTGTCACCCCAATAAAAAGAGCATACTCGGTGCTATGTCTTTTTTTTTTTGAAAAAAAAACCTTCATTCAGTTTTACTAGAGATTTTTCTCAAGCGCTTTAACGTAGTGGTCGACCACAGACCGAAAATAGAGTGTACAAAAATACTGTGACATCCAGGAAACTAAAAAGAAAGCGTCGTATCGATTTACGGGGATTCATCCGAGCGCTTGTTTTATTGGGGCTGCTGTCACATTTGTTTTAATTGCTTCAAAGTTTAACATAGGGAAGATGTCCGACACATAAGTACTCTTTAACGTTCACTTTCATAAAATAACATTTTGTTTTCTGTTTGTTTCTATTTCTTTTTTCTTTTTGTTTGTTTTTTCATGGTTTGTTTTTTAATACTTTGTTATTGTTGTTTTGATCTTTCATGACCGAACTGTAAAAAACTGTGGGTATGTCCAAATATTCTTCATTGGTATATACCAAACCAGTGGACAGTTTTTCGCTCGCTCTGATTGGCTGCTTAAACTCGGAATAGTATTTGCTATTCACCTCCCGGCATTTTTCTCGATTTTGCGTGCGAGTTTCCCTTATTTCTCAGAAAAAACGAACTATTTAGTGCTTGCTGTCTACTGGTCTGGTATATACTAAAACAATTACTCACCTCCTCTTCGGTGAATAATTGTTAACTATAAAACGCTTTGTTATCTGTAATTTTCTAGTCTTTTGTAGCAATGTGTGCATTTGAATTTTTGATCCTTATTTCCTTGTTCCTCTCTGACCGCAACAGAGCTCATTAGAGTAAAAAATAGGCTTACAGGTCATTTTTACGAAAGGTCATTAGTCGCTTAATGGAGGAAATAAGGTAATTAGGTAATAGTTTTTGCTGCTGTTACGCTAAGGATCTCACTGTTGTTCGCTTTTTTGGTTGTATAGAGTATAGTATACAGTATTGTATAAAGTGACAAGCTGATAACGATTTGGTGGATTCCTTATCCTCTTCACTCATGAGGGAACTCAAAATGATTCTAAATTTTTTCGTCTAGTTCTACTGAATAAAAACCAAACAGCACTATATGGAGAGAAGGGCTTGATACCAGTTTCCATTTAAATGGTCACACCTTAGGATTTCACCCACAGACTCAAAAGTTGGAATCGGTGAAGCATGGTCCCAATGGGAATAATATCCTCAGAACCTGGCCTTAATGTGCAGGGTTAAGTTGTGGCTCCAAGGCAAAGCAAATGGGATTCATTCACCCGCACTTAATCCATCACCATATCTGAGGGTCCCAGTAAGCAACAATGGATGGTTTTTTTCAGGCACCAAGCAGAGAACAATGGTGATTTCCAGGCTCGACAGTAAGTCATAAGATCCCCAATCCTTCTCTTTGAGATCCTGAGAAAGAATCCCATTTGTTTTCATTCCCATTTGTTTTCATTCCCATTTGTTTTCATTCCCATTTGTTTTCTCCGAGTGAAAGGGTTAAGCTTACAGCGATGTGAAGTGCGTGACATATTTTGTTAAAGGGTAAAAAACAAATTGAATTTGTAGAATTGTAATCAGTAGGTTACCATTACTCAAGCCAAGCAGGATAGCCTAAGAACAGCCTAAAAAGCGTTTGTTATAAAAATACACCAGCTTAAACAGAATATTCAAGGGCACCCAACGAAACATTTCGGTTCTGAAGACCTTAATCGCTCAAGATATTCGGATTTAATCATGATGAAGTCACTTTCGAACTTTGGAAGCATGGCCTGGGAAAATAAAATGACCTTTTGAAAATGAAATAAGACCAGCTCTCGTTTTAAAAGGAAGCTCGTTAATTACCCAGCTCCTAAATTCGGTGGAAAAGATCAGATCCCGATCCCCAATATTTTTTGCCATTTAAAAATTCAGATGAAGAATCCGAACAAAAGAAACTGTTCTAGCTTATAGAAATATTTTCTCTTTGAAAGAACTACTACGATCTGGAGAAACAGAAAAGTGGTTCTCTTTTTTTCAAGGTTCTCGTCGGGTGCCCTGAATATTAGATAGCTTGATATTTCATTTTATAATTGATCATACATGTACTCAAAAGTTCTGATTCAGGGGCATAATAAATTTTGATGGGTGACCCAAACAATAGACAGTTTTATTGTTGGATGAGAAAACATAGATGTTATGCTTTTTTGCCTACTGCGTAATGTTGTGGTATTCATTTGTGTTTTGGAGAGAAAGTCAAGTGGTTTTTTTGATAACAGGCCTTTATTCACTTAAATGGCTTTCATAGATTAAAAAGGTAGAACCACAAATTTGAATACTAAAAAGTTTGACAGCAGTTTGCTTTTCACAAAATTGACATTAATTCGGGACATTTCAATGTATTCTTTGTTCCACCCATATGTGTAAAATTGTTGATTTGCCTCGTTTAGTCGGAAAAGTCGCGTTTCACTCGAGGTTTATTTTGAACAGCCACATCGAACGCTTTTGTGTACAACCCTAAAAAGCGACGCTGAATTGTGACTACTTCAAATTAATTATCATACATTTTAGCCTGAATTAGAATTCGGAAATAGTTACCGGGAAACCAACCCAAAGCCACAACTAAACTTGAGCCTGGGAGCTATTCGCAGAAGTTGGTTGGATGGTCCATCGCACAAAAGTCCGTGAATTAAATAGAAGTAGTCACACTTGAGTGAGCGTCGCGCTAGACCTACATGACATTACTTTAATAACGTTCAGTTGTGGTACATTGAAAGGATTAATGCTCAGAGCATATTTGATATATCACTGCCTTCCCTTAAATCCCATCGGCCTCATCTTCATTTCAGCTTTAGATGCCGAGTAATAAAGCCCTCCCCAGGTTTTCCAATTCACCCCGTCAGCGTAGGTTGTCTGTTGTTTGTGGTAATACACGCCGTTCAGGTTTGACGAGAGACACGCGTTGTACCACCAAGCTCCCTTGTAGAACTGCGCGCAGTTTCCATCCGTGGACTTGTCGTGGTCCTTGTCACGTGTTGTGAACTGCATTCCACTGTGCCACGTCAGAGAGTCGCCTGCAGTTCCTGAAGTTAGAGAATTGTATTGTAGATCATATTACAGCTTGTCTTTAAGCCCCAGCCTCATTATGTAGATTCTACTTATGGCTCTCCACATATTTTGCTGAGTACTATATGAGTGGGAGAACTTGTTTAAACATCGAGACAATTCATCTTTACTGAACATTCCCTTAATTCTCATGATCTGTATGTATGATAATGCACTGATATGATAAGGAAAAATTTCATTCAAGGCCGAAAAATTAAGGTCATTAGTGCCAACTGATGAAAAATTTTCAAGGTAAGAAAAAAGTAGTTCTTAGTCAATTAAAGGTTAAGTAAAAAAAGATAGCCTTCAAATTAGATTTCTTTGCTGTAAGTGACAAAACGCTATTAATTACTTTTTGTTTGAAAACTGAATGGACGGTCACACTTTAGAATTTAAAAATTTAGACTCAAAAGATATAATAACGTTACAAGATAAACAGTGCTGTGTGTATAGATACGCGAACTCCGCTGACCTGTATAAGAACCTAGCCCCAGAGTGTAATTCCGCTGGTCACTGGAAACAACAAAGTCCCTGTACAGAGCATGCGCAGACTGCAACATCTTGCCACTCAAATCCACTCGTAGCAGCATTCTTCCCTGATTGGTCAGTCGGTGAATGTTGTCTAATCCTAACCAATATTCACCTCCGGCCGTACCAAACCCTTCTTTGTAGTCTGCCCACTCGCGGTAAAAGTCAACCGAGCCGTCCAGTCTCCTCTGAAAAACTGTCCAACCACCTCCATCAGTTTTCTGTTCAGCAGAAACAGGATCGGTTAACAGCAGTGTATATATCCCTGCCCCCCCCCCCCTTCTTAAAGTCACACGCTATTTCAACTAATTTCCGGTTCCATGAATATGTTTGTGACGACTGTGAGTGTAACCAGATGATTGCTGATTCACTGATTTGGATGAAAATAGCTAAACACAAGAAGCTGTAATCCCCTTGACAATAAACATACCTTGTGTCTCCTTATATATACCTTTTAGAAACTTAGGTGACATGCAGACTCACCTGGTCACAATACACCTCCATGGCACCTTCTCCATCAGGATCAATTGTGTAAATACCGTTGCTATGACGACCAGACTTATAAACGTCAGCGCAATCTCGAGGAACTACAAAACAAAGATCGAAGACGAAAGCATACAAAGTAAAATTGGGTGGTTTATGACCAGTCAAGAGCAATTTTACCCGTAAAGTAGATTATGCACTGATACAAATAAACAAAATACGTGTTGTCTTCTTTAAATTATCAATTTGGGTTTAAAAGGGATGACTTTAACTACTCTTCCCCTTTAAATACTCTTCCCCTTTCCGGCGGAATGATAAATTAAAGAGACAATGTGCTAAGATTCTTAAAAACCATTTATAATTTAACGTCCTAATCTGTCTGACACTCTGGCACACGTTGGAATGACAATGTGCTTTTTACTTCACTATAAATATTGCGCCAGTTTCTGGTCACGTCGATAAGCAATCAGATTTTCGATAATCGTTCATCGTACTTGGCGTGTAAATAAGGTGATGATTACTTATTGAAATAAATGCTCATCCCTAAAATATTTGGGATCCCTTTCGTGTCCTTATTGGATTTTGATTTCCAAATTGGCGCAGAAATTAAAAGACTTTGGCATGTCGTCGGCGTGGGATACACGCGGAATGTACAAAGGCTTATGATTTTGTTTTGGCTCCAAACCAACTGGCTCACACAAACACAAGAAGCTGTTTGTTAAAAAAAATCGCATCTACGCAATTGTATTCTGAAATGACATTCTTAAAGAGAGCAGTCTGAAAATATTGTTAGATGAGAAGTAACCCATTCTAACAATCAGGGATTGTCGCGCAAAAAGAGAATTAAAAATAAAACTGGAAACGGGCATGGCGAAATATACCTACGTTAACCGCATTAACCAAGTCAAGCGATCATTTCTGACTCGAAGTCGAGATTTTCCCCTTATCGTTCGACTATCGTTGAAAGAAATTAGGGACCACCACAGTTTGCAGGCTTGTAGTAAATCAACATACCTTTCTTGGGTTCTCCTTTACAATCTATGTTGTTAACCTTTCTGCTCAACACAGCTAATCTCTGTTCTTGCTCATCAATTTTGCTGTTTAATTTGCCGAGCATTGATATGATAGAATCGAGCTTGTTCCTCACTTCCGAGTCAGTCAGAGAGGCAGAAGAACGCGTTCTTCTTTCGAAATGATCAGCTGACTGGACAGCAAAAATGAAGAAAAATCCAAATAAGAGTCTCATCGCAAATAAGCCTGCCATCTTCGACGAAGTGGAATGCCAAAACATGCAGCCCGCGAAACCTGATTAGCTAACGTGATGAGAGCAAAACATGCTGTTTACAATGAAACAGAACACCGAGTCACGAAATTCCTCTTTAATGATAGCCTGCAGACGAAGGTCACGCCAGCAAATATTTCACCACAATCCTACTCTGTGTCCTTTGCCATTCTTCAGCGCCTTCTTTGCAAAGAACGCATTCTTTCGGCTGTCTGCATCGATTTGACCACACAAACTTAGTAGCGATATCCGCCCAATTTTCATTTATTGCGCAAGAAAACCAAGTAATACAACCGAGATCCCTTTTAGCACACCCCGGTAAAGCACTTCTGCAGTGTCAGTGGTCTGCTTGAACTCTCCACATGCGCAGAACATTGTTTTGCCTCACTCGCAGTATCTTTGTGTCATTAAGTTGCAGCACACCTTATTAAATCTTACAAAAAAGATATTACAATTTCAGTGAAATTTATTCCTTGTTCAATGTTTCTATTTAGAGTTTAAACAAGAAAGCATTGGGCATTTTAACCGGCCGTTCTGACCCTCCCCACCCCTAGGTTTCACAAATGTTAGCGTGATCTTGTATTTACATGAACCGGCGTGACGAAAAGTGTGATTGTGTGACACAATATTTTGACTATCAGATAGCATTACTGGATGACGTAATGTTTAAACTCTGATGACTCAGCGTATCTTTCTTGTCGCTTTTATTTCTGCTGAAAAACACAAATTCACTCAAACGTTGACTGTCGGTATAAATTTGCCCACAACTGAGGATGCTTACAAAGGGATGACGAAATATTTACTGTTGTGCCTAGACCCTGAATACAGTGAACATAACAGTAGAATCAAAATATAACGCTTGATAAACACGAGCTCGAGCAGATCGTCAGAATCTGGGGTACGTTAAGGCATATCTCATGACGTGATGTTTAAATCCGGTTTGCTAACCCGCGAATCCCCATGCAAAGTAAACAAGTTGACTCGGAACGGCTCAAACCCAACCAACACCACACGCATCGCTTGATAATATTCAGTTATTTTCTAACTTAAAGACCCGTGACAGCCACCTTATTAATTGATCTCCTTATTAATGACCGATTCCTTCGTCTTTATGCAATTAAAATCAACTTCTCGCCTCAAATAAACACTCATCTCTCTCCCTTCTCAAGAACTATGATGCATCGATTGTGCAATCCACTAATTGCATCATCATGCTAGCTTGCCAATCCCTTCTCTTCCTAAGCCACCATTCCTTACCGTGCTAATAAGCTGCAAACACAGCTGTCGTTTCTCTCCTCTGCGAAATACAGGTTACCCAATGAGAAAACTTACAATCCACTTCGGAAACCTTCCCCCCATAAAACGCCAAGGGAAACTGCCTCTCACGTAGCACGATATTACACCGCTGCAATACAAAACGCAACTTTCACAGCAAATCACATTCACAGAAGCGTGATATGCTCCTCACATTCACAAATCCTTCCACTCCCTCATTTTTACATCCCTCAAAATGTCAATCCCCAAAACAAAACTCCCGCACTAAAAAAATTTTTCACCATAACCACGAACTAGATCAGACAACACAGCCAATTTCGCATTCAATCCATTCTCATCCCCAGAGCTGCGATCCTTTTGGCCAGCGCCACGGATCGAGACCTCTGGCAGGGGCCAGGGTAACGCGCAGGAGGGAGTGATGAACTTGGGCCTGGGCACAAGCGCCGGTATTGGCGAATGAAAACCGAGGTGTCCGGCCATCGTGACGTCACATATAAGTCTGCCCCGGAAATTCAAAGGAAAGTTAACAAGTGGCTCCCTCGCAAATGTTTACAGTCCAGTTTCTCAAAAAGAACAGATCAAAACAATAAAAGAACGAAAGGTATGCTGCATGCTATAACATAAAAAGTATTCTTAATGCCAATTGGTCCTCAAAACAAA
>Ga0126336_10000713_pt1 | contig 14916 bp, 13 predicted proteins | sample SidCmetagenome_FD_92530 | JGI IMG/M metagenome (GOLD analysis project Ga0126336, IMG submission 92530) | Coral microbial communities from El Islote,Puerto Morelos, Mexico - Siderastrea C C metagenome | ecosystem: Host-associated > Invertebrates > Cnidaria > Coral | place: El Islote,Puerto...
ACTTCAAAAAATGACCGACCCCTCACCCTCCCCCCCCCCCCCCCCCCACACCCCCCCCCCCCCCCCCAACAAAACACCCCAACACACACACCACCACACCAACCAAAAAAGCACGAGATTAAAATAAAAAAAACAAAGGCTTTCGGAGAAAATGTACTTTATTGACAGATTGGGTGGTTGGGGGGTTGTGGGTTGGGGGTGGGGGGGAGGGGGGGGGGGGGGGGGGGGGGGGGGGGGGGGGGGGTGAGGGGTCGGTCATTTTTTGAAGTAAGGGATTATGTCAAATGCTTCCCAAAGAGTCGGAGATGTTTGAGAGGTGGCTGTTGTTACTAGTTAGGATTTCATATTTTGCTATAAAATAATAAACAAAACCAACAACAACAAGGAATCAACGTAACTATGGCTTAGTGACTCTAACGAACCATCTCTTGTTGCCAATGTATCCAGACGCGGGTTATGTGATTCATTCAGCATTCCAATGCCAGACGACCCTAGACTGACACCTAAAATATCTGTGACGTCACCAACGGGAAGAACTACCCCTCTTGAGATACCTTAAACCGGCTACAACAGGTAAGACAGGTGTTCATGAAATCAGGGATAATTCACAAGACACAGATAAGGTATTCATTAACCACGACAGGTTATTTGAGAATTTTGGTAGAGATGTTGTGAGCCACGAACGTCAAATGATAGCTGAATATTTCCTTTGTTCTCTTGTTTTGGTCTTCACCAAAGGCTGGGAAACCTCGTTGTGGTTTCCGGTAGCCATGTGACGTGGTTGCGTCAAAATGCGTCAAAACGGCAACATTTCAACTTTTTTTTCTTTTAAGCAAGACGTTTATTGAACAAGCATTTTACCCTACTTCACAATACATACGCATATTTTCTTACTGTAGTTACAATGCTTAAAATACTTTACTACTGCAATACTTTACTATTGCAATGCTTAATATAACTTTACCTAACAGTTACAAGACAATTAAGAAAAAACGTATTACAAATTACTTACTAACGACTAACACTAGTCACAACAGAAAACTTACAAAAGTTTAATATTACCTAGGCAAAAGCAAACTATATAGAGTAAACATAAACATGAACTAGGCAAAACAAAGAGTACATATTTCAACTTAAAAAATATAAAGAGTGATTGTTTCAAGTTAGAAAAATGGGCCATTTTTTAACAAAGGCAGTGCGATTGTTACTCATCACAGCAATATATTTTTCTACATCAATTTTTTTTGCCGGTCGCGGCTCGTAGCTCGCAAACGTGTGTTCTTAAGGGCACCCTTTTAGTTTTCTTTTGAATTTTGCTCTCCGTCAGGAGCATGGGACAAGAGTCTCCAATGAGATTCGAAACCATGGCCTCCGTCAGACCGGAAGGGGGCGCTAACCACTAACCTACTGGGAGACTCGAAAGTACCGTGAGTGATAATAAAGAAAGCAAAAGGCACTTTTTGCAAAATTTTAATTTTTTCTCTTTTTAGCAAATAATGTAACTTCCTTGCTGTAACTTTTACATTTTCGATCATTTTAATTTTCTTATATTGATTTTTATTACTTTTGGTCAATTTTGCCGCTTTTTGGAGGTTTTGGAAAAATGTTACGAACCTCAAAGGGAACTTTTTGGACGTACTATCTGTCCTCTACGTATTGTCGTCGTTAGCTTTAATGTTCTTGGACTTAAGAAGGGGAGGGTGCGGATTCGTCCACTTACCAGTCTAATACTAAACACTGGAAAGTGCCTAGTGCGCGTTCCTCGAAAACCCCGAAAAGTCTTATGCCCCGAAGAGCCATTTGTAAAAATGTGAAGAGCTCATTCTACGAAGCTGTTATTTTAAGATTTTCTGAGATAAGAGATATTTAGCTTATAGCAAAGTTTCATGCTTGGAGACTTCTTTTTTTTACAAGATACAGTGAGAATTACCTTGCCTGATATCAGCTCGAAAAGTTTCCGGGGTAGCTTTCGAAAAACGCATGCCTGTGCCTAATGACAACGAATTTCCATTTCAAACGTTCCAACCCGGAAAACGGAACTGCCTTTTTAAGCATTCTTTCAACGAACCAGAATGTGTTGTTTTACCTGGTTACCTAACAGAAATTTCTGGAATTGTTTGGCAAATTTTTAACAGCCATTCTGGCCTTTCTGTCACTTTCATTCTTTTATATTCTCTACTGGACCCTACATGTATTATTCACGACTTTCTATTTACCAGAATTCACCAGAAAAAGATAGAATTCCTTAACCCTTTAATTCCCAATGCCAAAAAGCATCTAACTTCTCCTCATAATATCCCTGCTTGATCGAACATATAGGACATGAGAATAAACGAAATGATCACTAGAGATAAAATGTCTTGATATTTCATCAAATTCTCTCAACAAGTAACATAAGGAACACCAAGGTCTTGAATTTTTAAGTACAGTTTCTTTTATCTTTCAGTGAGAGCAGAAGAGATTTATACTTCTCCTCGTCCCAGCTGTCTTGTTGTCTTATCAAAGCATCAGATGTGGATGAATCACCAGAAATTCAAACATCCTTCTGTGGATCCTGAGTTTTGCTATAGTGTAGGTCTCATAAAATGTGAACAGGATTTTGCTAACAGGTCGAGCCTGACTTTGTTTGTTTCAATTTCTCTAAATGCAATAAATAACGGAAACTCTTAACAGTTTAGCCTGCAACTTTATTGGCATTTTCTGTTGAACATCTTGCAAGGTTAATTCAGCCGTTCTTGGGTGCTCTGCACACAAGTATGGTTGAATTTCGTCTTCTCTGTGCTAATGAAGTTCACTTGGAAACACACCAGTGTATATGTGCATGCCATCTTTTTTGTTTGCGGCTTGCAATGCAAACGTGGTCCCAGTCAACACTAGCAACATTTGTGCTACGCGGTGTATTCCAATTTTGACTCATAGCATGTTGCTCTTTCTGTTAATTTATTGTAACGCGCCACGGGCAACTGGTGGAGTTTGGCGCCCTATAAAAGTTAATTTATTAATATGGCTGACTTCTATGCCCACCATACTACTATGGTCGCATTTGGACAAGGTAATAGATCTTTCATCCTTCTCCTTCAGTGATGCGCGAATGTTGATGAATTTCATACACTGTGCTTAAATGCGCACTTGCGATTGTATGTCCTTGGACAAGGCAATAAAACGTTCAACTCTCTTCTGAGGTTTGCAGCATGAGTGAGGTTTAAGCTTCCTATTGCGCTAGTTTGATCGCAGGGGCAAGTTAATATAATTTGAATATCTTCCTCACTGGGAGCATGCAGCCCGATCCAATACACTTTACTGCTAAGGTTCATTTGGGTCTGTTTGTTGTTGGACATAGCAATAGATCTTTCACCTTTCTTGTTTGGTGTTTGCAACACGAATTTGGTACAATTTCACCCCTACAATACTACTAATGTACACCCTTGGACATGGTTAGGTGTCTTTCGCTTCCTCGTTTGGGACTTGCACTACCAACACGGTAGACGTTCATGCCCATATACTACTATGGTACATACTTAAACCCGACAATAAATCTGACTAAAGATTTCGCACAAGACGATTAAGATTTTCTTATGAGAAAAATTTCCATATGAGACAAAGGAAAAAAAACTGTATCCCTGACAGAAGTCGGGGGCAACCATGCGCGAAAAGCCACAAGCCCAGTAGTTCAGCTAAACACTGAGCAACAGGGAGATTCGCAGCGAGCTCAGTCACTCTTACTAGGTTCTCACACATTTGCACACACCGTACTACTAACTTACACTCTCAATGATATTTGTTCCTAGAGATGTCGATAAGTAATTCATCTTCTTCGCTTGGGTTTGGCTGATAATTTAGTAACAGACTTGTGGCACGCGTTAAAGTTACAATATGGGCGAAAGACCTGATTTCACGCCCGTGAAATCTACCTCTGCGTCTCCGAGGATAAGTTGGGCAAGTTAATAGGCATTAATTTTATTTTCCTTACAGGAAATGTTCACCACGGTCGTAATGTGGAAGATACAGGTTGAATTCTACCTTATTCGTGCTCCAATCTTAATACTTCTAAGCTTTTCAGATTGTCAAGATAACACACTTTCTTCGTTTTAAGATTGCATCATGAAAATGGCAGAATTCATTTCCACTTTACTACCAAGGTACCTATGGTAAACCTATACAACAACACAGATTCGTTGCGTTTTTGTTCGGGGCTTGCAGCACGAGCATGTAAGAATACCAAGGTCACTATGCTTACCAAAACGCACACACGCAGAGAAGTGATTGTTGGTTCGTTTGTGTCTCCTGGGACTGACAGCACAGCAAGCATTTGGATAACGTATTCATCCTCCTCCTTTGGGAATTGCAGCGTTAATTGTGGTAATGTAATTGTCAGTAGTAGTCCAATTTGCAAACACAAATTAAAATGGTTCATGATTACAAGGTTTATGTGATGCCTACCAAGGGTTTTACTCTAGCAATCCTCGTCCTGCCGTCGACGTTGTTTAGCTTGGGAGATGTACGTCAATCGGTTGTCATCAAAGCATAAGGAGAAATGGGTGGGTCAACTAGGTTTAACTGCAACCTTCAAGCCTCTGAGAGTGGGGTAATTCTATTGTGTGCTTAAAAAACACATTTGGACAACGTAATAGATCTTTTATTACATAAAACCTGACGCAAAGCTTGTATAATTCTGTACATCGCCATCAGGATTACATATATTTCATCTCATTAATTCAACCTTCTAAATTGTCTCCTTATGTACATCCTTTCTCCATTGCAATTTTAAATTACTCTTTATTCATTATTAAATGCTATGCAATTTTTCAAACTTTACTGACACTGATCCATGGATAAGCTTTCGTAAAAAAGAAATCTATGGAATCAAGAAATTGAAGGTAGCTATATAGAGTTTAAAACGTACTTTCATCCGAGTTTGGATGTCTACAAAGTCATTTCTTTTTAAACAACTTGATAACAGTAACACTTTTCTTAACCATGGTCAAACGTTTGGCTACAGACACCTCCTGTAGGTAGACACTTGTCGCAAGAGGACACTCAAGAGTGGTCCAAGCCTCACAAAAACGATACATTTTAAACCTCCTATAACCGGACACCTTTCCCTAGTGGTCAGTTGAGCGTGGTCACATGGGTGTCCACTTAGTGGAGGTTCGACTTCACAAAATTTTATGTTTCCTCCAAGATTTAGTCTAGTCAAAGACATTTTACAGTGAAATGATTTCACTATTTTTTTAAATCAACTTCTGACCGCCATTTACAGTGAAATTCTAGCTGCTGTTGCCAGTCACTAATTTTCAAATCAACTTTTGACCATCTAACATCTTAATATTGCTTTTTAGGCACTCAATGTTCTAATACCGTTATGTCTTGTAACAATTATATGAATTAACTCTTCGACTGCACTAAGAGGTTTTTTAATTGAGTGTTGACAGAAATCACGTTTGCCTTGGTTTTGTATAGTACGCTTTGTGATTGGCTGGCACTTCTTTAACAATTCAGAAAACTAAAATCAATCACGACTTCATTGCAAGCGTTTACCCGTGTTTGACAACAGCTACATGTTCCGGCTTCGAGTTCTGATTGGTTCATTTGGCTGCTCGAGTCTCTTGTGATTGGCCAGAGTGATTTCTTTCATTTTGGTCTTACAACACTCAACTGAAAACCAATCAATCTAGGACAGTAGCAATGCAAGTCACTCAGACAGAATAAACTTCAACAGCCTCATTATCTTTTAATGCAAGGCTTTCGGAAGGGACATTACTTTGGCAATGTCAAGAATTGATGAGGTGCAGTAACCTTACACAAACAATAACCAGCTTTCTTACTACAACAAACAAACCAACAAGAAAAGTGACCCTATTGCTAAACAACCAAAAAATTGACAATTACTTCACAAAATCAGGTTGTACTGGAGCTTATAGCCAAAGAGGCGCACAGCGCCGCGTTAGGTAAGAGTTCGTGTACACCATCATACAGTGAAATAACTGTGTCACTATATAAACAACCCCTGAGAACATAAGAACCTTTGTGACGAAATAAATTAAGATCTAAGAAATAAATAGGAATAAACATACAAACAAATGCTTTGTGCACGTAATCTTTGAAAATAATAAAAGTCATATCAATTTTAAGCCTGCATGCACGTGTGAACCAATAAAAATAATACAACATTTTAAAAACTAAAATATATTTCAATCTGGTAAAACCAGTGAAAATCATGTCATCTGGAAGACAGGCAGTTGTCATTCAAATTCACTATAAAAATAAACCTATTAAAACATAAGCCGCAGGGTGATTTCTTTTGTCTTCCATTGGCCGAAGCATGTTCACTTTCCGAAGAGACTAAGTTAATAGTTACAGGTATATCAGCAATTCTAGGCATTTCTAAATTTTGCGACGGCGTCTATCTATGCTCTTTGATTATAAGACTTCCAAATACGCCGAATATGTAGAACAAGAACATCGACCATATCTAAATCGCTATTATATTGGTAAATTATTCCTAAAACTCTGTCTGGCATTCTATAACATTTCAGACAACTGATTATTTTGTGGGTTCTCATCCCGTTTGGGAAGTGCAATAGCACTGTCTTCACTCTGTACAGTAGATAAGATCTGCTACGCTATAGGTGTACAGGGGAAGATCTCCCTAGCAAACAGGGAAGAGACCATTGTAGGGATAAAATATAGTACTATATACAGTAATTAATAGTCCCTCGAAAAGGGAAATATGGATGATTGTACTTCCATGAATAAAGGAACACTCTCTGCCCCAACCATCCCTCGAAAGAGTCTTACATCGTGCATGCAGGAACATTTTTAACCTCCTTGCTATTAAATAAAAATATTCTAAAACAGACGAACGGCTTTCTTGAGATTGACTTGTTTCCAGCCTGGTAGTTTACCGAATGCTTCCTTGTCCATCTTGAAAATTTCCTGAAGGGAAAATAACCAGGACAATTCTTTACTTCAACTGAGACAACATCCGGCTTTCTTCCACCAATTACTGCTGTTTTCTTTTCATAAGTAAAATGTCTTGTCAACAGTATCGGTGTCCAGGTACACCAGAAAAAGAACAGAGTTAAGGCCTACAATCTTCGTCCATATTTTTGGGACACCCTTTCGTTTCCATAATTGGCAAGAAAAAATACCCCCGCTGCCTTTAGAATGTTCATTTTCCCATCCAAAAGAAGTAAAAAGTTAGAGGATGCTAAGATACCAGCCTTTTGCTCGTTGAATGACTGCATGAAAGCAATATTAATTTTTTTTTGAAGTCTAATATACTGTGTCACCATTCTCCGTGAGGATGCGTCCGTTTTGAAGGAAACTGAATACGAACATGGAACAAAATAGATACCCCTTTAATTTTGGTTCAAGGATCATCGATCGATTCTGCTAATACAGAAATGAATGTTTTCTGTTTTGTTTGTTTGTTTGTTTGTTTGTTTGTTTTTTCATCTCTGGGGAAGAGGGTTCATTTTAACTAACGTTGTGGTCAAAATGACTTCCAGAGGTTGACTTCATGTAAAACAGGCGGCTTTTATTGAGGTGTCCCAAAGACGTTTGTCGACAGTTGTTGGCATGCGACACAACACTGCATCCCCACCAAAATTACAGCGTTTTGAGGAAGAAAAGAAAACCGGTAAACAGAAAATTACTTAAAGTGCAGCCAGGAACACTTACAATAAAAAAGCGCCAACCGTTTGACGCTTGCTTTGATAAAAACTTACCTGGAAATCGCTGTCGCTCAAATAAGCTTCCAGTTTTGCAGGATCTACTCCCTGTGGAGGAGGCACCTTCTGAAGTTCCGCCAGTGAGTAAAATTCCCTTTAAAACAATCAAAATATTATAAATTTGTACAATACAAAAAAACAAAGTGCCGAAAAAAGAAGTTTTTATGATCTGTGTCAATGAATGCAATTCTATCACGAGCAATTGGACGTTCGTATATCTGGTCTCATAAAGGGTCTACAGTTCATTCCAATCTGTACATGTGACGTCATTTACCTCTAGGTGTCTACTGGGGGGAAGGGGTGGCAGGGAATCAAAATGTTCCCGCCTCCTAATTGTAAGTGGTTCGAACCTGAAAATGTCTGAGATTCTGTAGTCGCGGCGAACGTTGTAATTACCGGGATTATATATGAGAAAAACCCTGCATACTGCCACAAACTGAATTAACATCGTTTTCAACGATGATAATTGTGTTTTTCTCTTTTTTTTCTCGCACAAATGTGATTTGGAAAGCATTATTTCACCAGACTTACTTTGTGAACTGTTGTAACAGATCGCTAGCAGAGTGTCTGACGTTTGGCTGCTTGCCATCCTACAAAAGTGACAAAAATATCTTCTTATTACGTGATTATATAATCTGTTTAACAAAGACACAGGACGCATAAGCAAACTTAACAACCTAAAAACACTAATTGTTTGGCCAATTCTTGTGAACATGAACAATAAAAAAAAACGAAAAATAACAATCCGCGACTCGTTGAAAAGAAAAGAAAATGGATCTGGATATCAACAGCCAGTAGAATGGGCAACTGTGATCCTCTGTTCAACATTTGCTCAATCGCAATCGCAACATTTGTTGACCACTTTGCTATTATTAAGCCATGTGTCAGAGGCTGAATTGTCTTACAGCACTGTGTATGTAACAATGTCTTTAAATATCAGGGGCTGGTCAGTGAAACAGTCTAGGTTGGTACTGGTTAAAATTCAAATCGAGGCTAGTACTTCCACTATATCAAAAAGCTACGTTTTAAGTCTAAAAGGGTCTAAACTCTATTGCTTAAAGTTGGAAGAGCAACACACTACTAACAAGGTCAAACAAAATCAAGAGCTGAAGAAGCCTAAAACTACAATCTCGGACAAAACTGTCGAGACGCTTAGGAGTGAATGAGAACTTTCACCGTGACAAACACTTACCACAAAAATTCGTTTCCCCTCTTCCTTTTGCTTTGCCACCAAAAAACCCTGATGAATCCTCAGTCCTTCCATACAGCAAGGAGTGAGGGGAGTGGGGAGGGAGAGCATTTCTCTGATCTTGCCGGTGTTTCCGTACAGGGAAGTAGAGAAATACGCGCGCTAATTGCGTTTGTCTCACCTAGTTCTTTCCAATATTGTAGTTTAGAACCCAGGGGCAGGATTCACAAAGCTGTCCTAAGCCAAAGATAAATCTTAAGTATTGTTTCTTAACAACAGGCTTTGCTTTCCAACAATACATAGGACACATCGTATCTTAGGATGGCTTCACGAATCCAGCCCAAGTTTTCCTAAGCCCTGTTAAAAGATGGATTTTATAATGATAAACCGCAACTGTACAAACCTGTTTCTGTATTCTGATGACATCAGGCGTATCATTCCAGTAAGGAAAGAGAGCTTTAAAGGTCATTGGTTCCATGCCTGCATAAACCACATAGACTCTGTGTGAAACTCGCTTTCCAGCTTCTGCAAGACAATGTGAATCAATTTAATTTTGGGTACTTTACTTCTAACTTACTGATACCACGCCAAAATAATGGCGGTATTTTCAGGGTTTGTACCCTTCCTCAGAAACAAATTTCAAGGACTATTCCAGGGCTAGAGTTAGTCGAAAACCGAGTACAATTTGCATGGAAACGCTCCGACAATCCCATAAAAAAGGACTGTTTGACACATGTGCATTATTTTAGTCACTTGTACCCTTGCATTTTTCACATTTCCAGGACATTCCGGGACGTACAAGAAAGTCACTACAATTTCCCAGGGCGTTCTAGTCCTGGACAATGCAACAACAAAATTCAAGACTCTAGGATTCCAAGGAACCGTACAAACCCTGTGTTTTGTTTGATGTTAACAGTCGGAGTGTACTGTTTCTTCTTTTCAACTGAACATCTTGTTTTTTTTACTGAGAAGAAACAGCATAACTTAAGTAGGCAGTGAGGGCTGGGTCCCTTGTCTGCCATGGAGAAGAAGCCTGCTTAGACAGAAGTCCAGTGTGAAGTGAACAACCAAAAGTGGACCGCAAAATCACCCGCTGCTGGTACCTCTTTAGAGAACTTCTTATGGTCCCCTTGGTTATTTAGCACCCTTGTATTTATAGCCACATTCTTTAGACTTCATTAATTAACGCCCAGCTAGCCAAGTTAAACAACCGGATTTTTGTTGTCAAAAGGCAAGGCTGTATGTATTTACTGCATGGCCCAAATGTGGAAATCTCACATTTTAAATTAAATGATCTGCAAAAAGGTACAAAGCAAGATGGAAACAAGCGAGTTCAATGCTTTTAAATGACCACATGTCCCCCATTCCAAAATGAAAACTGGGACTACTGTTTTTTAAAGCCCAAAGCACTTTTAAGAACAAAACGAAGGCCAGGGATTACTGAAAAAAAAATCTAGTATGTTGCATCATAACTCAGGGTTCGTACCCTTTTTCAGAAACAATTTTCCAGGACTTTTCCAGGTCTTCTTCCGGACTCAGACAGACTTTTTTCAGATCTGCTCTCCCAAATTCACAATAAATGACGCAATAAACCCTTATGAAATAGAAATCCAAAAATAATACTGCAGACAATTGTTTACAAAGAAAACTTTTTTACAAGAGTTTATAGATTTCCAGGACTTTCCACGACCTATATTAGATTTCCAGGACTTTCCAGTCCTGGAAAATGCCAGAATAAAATTCCAGGACTTTCCAGGATTTCCAGGACCTGTAGGAACCCTGTAAACTTTCTCGAGACTTCAGAAGTAAGCAAGGAAAGCGATTTCCGTCTCTTTTTCACTGTTCAAAGAACCCTGTGCAAACGCGCGAGTCCGTATTTTGAAAATCAAAGAAAAATCCAAACCTTTAGCATAGTTCAGAGCTGTTTCCATGGCAAGTCGTCTGTCTCTGTCCCAGCGCTGCCTCCCTGATCCAGTCCGTACATCATCATCATCCTCCGGCATCCATCCCTCCCACACATACACATCGTAATGTCCGTCAACTATGAACAACCCTGCAAAGAGCAAAACGCACACCATTTGAGGGACTGAATGAACTCACATCTCTCCCTCTGCTGTCTCGGGAAGATACTGGGGTTTGATGGGCTGACGCCATTCTCACTTCAGAAATTTTATACAGCAACAAGTATTATGGCCGTTCCAAAAGAAGCAGCCTAGGCCATGTTTTCCAGATGGGTAACGGCCTGCTTCCATAATCTGCCCTACGTGTAATTCTTGACGAGTACTCCCAGCCCACTGGAAAACCCAGGCCTAATTTCAAGGATCTTTGTAAACAAGATAATTTTACAGGGTTGCAATTAATTTTTCTTTCTTGAAAGGACATATGTCCAACTAAGTCTCCATTTTGGTCGGACAAAACAGAAATGAGGACGGACGTTTTTACTATTTTTAAGTAGAAGTCTTTTTGAAATAGTTATTTTTTATCATTATTTCCTTATTATTTGGTAAAAAAAATTGTTCGGACATACATGTTAAGATTTCGTCGGACATAGGGCGATTTTAGTCTGACATTGCCCGATGACCAACAGTTATTTGCAGCTCTGATTTTATGATGGACTACCAGCTTCGTGTTTTCTCAGTCATGGGACCCAAAAGTACAAAAGCTGTCGTGAACGGACTTGAGTAGAGCCAGGAGGTGGCCAAAGGGCAATGTGTAGTGAAGACGAATCATCAAGTAGCTATGCCTGACTCAAAATTGTTTGCCCTGACTGTAGCAGATCCTGTTACGAAACACATTTCATAACATTCCAATATTTTTCACTTTTTGGCTTGAGAGAGAGTTATCATACCTGGCTGTTTGGCAGTGTAAAGATCTTCCTGAATAAACGGAAATGGAGACAGCTTTGGTTCTGAACGTGAAGGACATAACACTTCGCTGGCAGTAAACTTGCCAGTGGCGCTGCTCAGCTCAAAAAGACGCGGTTGATAGTTGTGTTTAGATGGGTCTAGAGGACAAGAAAAGCTTGTTACAGTAAAAACTCAAATGGTTGGCCATGCCTATTCCATTTCCGGCCACGATTGACGAACTATGTTTGTGTTAGAACTTTATGGATACTTGGTTTACTATAATTAAACTACTGTTTAATCTCGATGAAGAGGAAGCACTTGTTAAATACACTATAAACAGGAAAAGGTTGGCCATCCTTGTCCCATTCTATTATTGGTGAAACACGTTTGTATTAAAATCCATTTATAAAGAATGGAATTACGGTTTTTTTTAACTACAGTAGAAATTTGATGACTAGAAGCCCTGGTCACCGTGGACTTTTGGCAGACTTAATCTAAACTTAGCAGATTCTCCTGCTTACTCTAACAGCTAATTAACAAAGAAAACTTGAACTATCAAGAGTTCACACGTTTGTGTTTCCCCTGATGGGGTTTTTGCATAAGCAGGATTTAACTGAAGACTAAACTAGGAACAAAACGTATTGTGTACAACTCCTAGCTCACAATTGAAGGGCTGAGAACATAACCATCTTATGTCCAATTTTAGGCCACTCTATTATTTTGCTCCAAACTGCCTGAATTTTTTGCGTGAGACTTTCCGCTCATTCGAAGAACATTGCTCAGCGTTTTTTCCTTTGATTTGCGCTTTGTTCGCACACAGAACTCTTGCAACATGTGACGGATGTATGGCCGCTTGCCGTTCCCTTCCCAATCACTCTACAAATCATGTGGGCAATGTTCTTTAAATGAACTGAAAGTCCCAAGCAAAACTTCGTGCTGTTTGAAGCCACAAAAAAACTAATAATAAAATGGCCAACACTTTGACACAAGATGGTTATGCTCTCAGCACTTCAATATTACTATTGGAGCGAAATGTTAAAGCATTAAAAGAACAATCTTGGAAACATTTACCATGTGCCAGACTGCAGTAATACTTTTTTCCACCAATCGCCTTCCAGAAGTCATCTGGTTCACTGCCTTCCTCGACCTCACTAAGACTTATCCCTGACAATCCATCCAAGTTGCATTCAACACTTTTTCTGCAGACAGAAACATTGACCACAGAGTCAAGTTTAACAAGTGAGACAACTCTGTACCGCGTTACTATGACAAAGAATAACAAAAGAAACTCTGACAACTTTGCTGTGAGCTTGACAGCTTTATAGTCTGTAAACGCGGGCCAACTTTGCCCATTGTTTGACTCCACGCACCCCCTGAAAAAGTCACAATCTTTTCAAAGAACACTGCTGGTTTAGTACGTCTCATACAGCCTGGAAGGTCTGACAGGGCATGTACATGTATTGTGCGACAACTTCCAGTTGACATGCCATAACCAGAAAGAACATGCTAAATTGACTTAACATGCGAAGATTCAAAGAAAACGGAATAAAATCAGCTTCAAACAATGCATTTACATACGTTTGTATGGCTGGGTGGCAACTCTTCCCAGACAGCCATACAAACGTCTGTAAATTTTGCGTTTTTTCAAAACGAACATCTCCTTCAGTTTTTCAACGTTTTCCTCTCAATATTTGCTACATTTATTATACAGCAAGAGTGTTTTAGTGGAAACTAGACCACTTGTAAAGTTCATGTGAAACTACATCTGGGACTCGAGTGGCGTATTTTCCTTATCCTCACTAGTGAGGATATCGATGATGTCATTTCCCGCTTGTGCAAAATATACTAGATTGTTTATATAATAAAAAGAAAATTACACGGCGGCTTGGAGATATGAATTTTATTTTCTCGTGGCAAAAAACAATATTTTACTCACTGGCTGCGCTCGTTCATGAAATATTGTTTTTACCACTCGAAAACAAATTTCATATCTACACGTCACCGTGTGATATCCTTTATTTACTACACGTGAAAGTTGTTTTCTATTAATCATATTTCGTTTGCCAAACTTAACTTGTCTAAATTTTCAGTGATGTTTGAGGATGCAGAGATCAAAGACTCTTGGCATAAACAAAGTTCTACCTAGTAACATAAGGAACATATACCTTTCTTGTATTTTCTTGGCAGCTGTCTTAGCTGTTGCCCGAGAGTCATCACTTGACTTACATCCATGCCACAGGTAGAGATGTGCCTCCTTGCATACTACCAGTACAAAACTGGTGCGTGATCGCAGCGAATAAGAGCTGGAAAAGTCACAGCATGAGAGTAAAGTCAAGACAATACACTAAAACCTGCCCGTGTTTTTCTTATCCTTTCATCTGCAGCCTAATAGACTAATAGATGAGTGTTCCGTAGTCTTGACATCCACACATAAATCTACATTCAATAAAGTAAACTGCATTCAGCTCAATCAACCCACAACCTTCTACTTTAACCCTTTCACTCCTTAGACCAAGGTATGGTTTGTCACTCTAACTTTTTAATCTGTTGGCAAAATCCTATTGTGTTCCCATTCAAATGAAACCTCTTTGGCAGAACTTTTGCATTAGACTATTTATTTCTTAGGATTTTACGAAACGAAATTTGGAAATTTTGGTGAATTTTTTGCTTTGGCCACTTTAGGAGTGAAAGGGTTAACCTTCTGCGCAATGAATCCCCGAACAAACGTCATGGGATCAACTCCTTTTGGGCATGTAGATTCTTTATTATTATTATTATTATTATTATTATTATTATTATTATTATTATTATTTTGCAGTCCCACGCTCATGGCCAAATGATTTCAGTTAACCCACTATATGATCAACCATTCCCTTTACATTCTCAAACTCATTAATAATTCATAAAGAGAAAACAAAGGAAATCACTACCGTGACGGAGGTTTGGAAAGCGGATCTTAATTAGCATAAAATTTTGCAAACTTCTGCTTTGATTTACTCCAAGAATTATGAATGGTTTGAGAAGTCATATCAAAAACTCAAAAGAGTGTTTCATCAGGTATCCAAACCCCTCGAAGTCGGTTAAAAAAACTATACAACTTTTCCTTGATCAAAAGGTCACCATATGCTATCCTAGATACATGTATCCT
>Ga0126336_10000714_pt1 | contig 14913 bp, 12 predicted proteins | sample SidCmetagenome_FD_92530 | JGI IMG/M metagenome (GOLD analysis project Ga0126336, IMG submission 92530) | Coral microbial communities from El Islote,Puerto Morelos, Mexico - Siderastrea C C metagenome | ecosystem: Host-associated > Invertebrates > Cnidaria > Coral | place: El Islote,Puerto...
GGTGGAAGTCCATTTCCAACACTTCGAGGAGGACATTCCTGTCTCTCCCAACCTCAACGTCTTCGTGGCCTCCTTCACCACCTGTTGGGCACGCAGTCGTCTTTACGAAGCCCTCCGACTCCTTGGAAAACGCGTGTTGTACTTCGACACGGATTCCGTCGTTTTCTTAGAAGACACCAACGATCCCCAACAACCTCAACCCGTTCTCGGCGATTACCTGGGTGAGTTCACCAACGAATTAGACGACGATGATTACATTGTCGAATTCGTGTCGGCAGGCCCCAAGAATTATGGGTACAAAACCAAGCAAGGCAAAGTCGAATGCAAAGTCCGCGGTTTCTGACTCAACAGCGAGGGCAAGACTCAATTAAACTACGAGGTCATGCGCCAAAATGTGTTGGACGAAATTCAGACACCTCTGGACCAAACCCGACAAAGACAAGTCATCAAAACACATCACATTGTCCGTGACGCCCAACACTATGAACTTTACACCCATCCTGAATACAAGCGTTATCAACTCGTGTTCAACAAGAGTGATTGACCCCGCCACTTTTGAGACTTATCCTTACGGATATCAAGCTCTTGTTTAAACTTTGAACACTCGAACATGGACATGCGTATGGGGTTCATACGTTCTACTCTTCTTGTATTTTTTGATTGATTAAAATGTTTTCTTTTCAATTTTTGTTCTTGTTGCTATGACTCCACCCGTGACGTCTTTCCCCTCAGCCTCGACCTGATAACGAGGCATGTGACGTCTTTCCGGTCGACTTCTGGTCCACTTCCGGTCTATGCAAATGAGGCCCGTGACGTCTCAGCCTCGACCTGAGACCCACCCACCTGATAACGAGGCCCGTGACGTCTTTCCTGTCCGCCTCGATCTCATCCCCCATGCCAGCGAGGCTCGTGACGTCTTTCCAGTCCACCTCGATCTCATCCCATGCCAATGAGGCTTGTGACGTCACCCCCATGAAAGCGAGGCCCGTTTCCTGCCCGCCTCGACTTCATCCCCCAATGCCAGCGAGGCTCGTTTCCGGTCAGCCTCGACTTCAAGTCTATGCTAACGAGGCTTGTGACGTCACCAACATGAAAGCAAGGCAAAGCGACCCAAACAGACAGACAATACTACTATCCAGTCAAGCATTAGATAACTTGTCTTAACACTTAAGCTGAGAAAGGGTCAAAAACTTTAGATGGAACTGCTCTGAGGTAAGAGTGATTCGCCGAATTGGTTAATTGGAAAGTCAAGGACAATTGTTTGCACGGGGAGTTAACTGAATGTTGCGGCTAGAACACGCGACTGAGAGTAAACTAATAGACAGTAAATAAACACAAAGTAAGACGGAATTATCACCCTTTAATTAAACCGACGTTGCAAATTACGCTGAACATCATATAAGACCCTCACATTTGCCTCATCATTCGTTCTAATTAAAGAAGTTCATCTTGAAAATAACCTCCCGTGACTTGGTTCTGTCATAAATTTAAAAATGAGAACAGTATATATTAAATCTAATGTAGCCTGCTAGTAGTCTCATGTAGCACTAACATTTTTAAATCTTGAGAGCACGAGAATGTCCTTGTTTCAATTAGATAAAGGGAATTATTGCGTTTATCAAGTGTACGTATTGAATGTTTTCTCTTTTTCCCTTCGGTCCTTGCTTTGTTCGCTTTGTAAACAATTTAAGGCCGGGGAAACTATGTTACATATAATTTTATAATAGCTAAATAAAATGATCCTCAGCAAACAGACAAATTTCTGTACATTCTATCTAGCACAAAGTTACACAGAATTTGTTCCAAGGAGACAAATAGGTAGCCATTTTTGCGACTTTTAATTATTTTCACCCAAAAATTTATGTTAAATGTGTTAACCAATTTTGGTTTTCTTTTTCCGCTTAATTACCGCTATTGTCCCGCTTTCCCGATTTTACTTTAATAATTTTATTTTACTTATTATATTTTGCCAGGTTATTTTTGTGCAGTTCAATAGCTACACACCTTTCATTTCCATAAACGCATCATTTGCTACAGCACAATAGCACCTTTGCCATATACACTAGCCATTGTACCCGTTTTCTATACTTATTTGTTCTGTAACTCGAACTCTGTTCTACACCAGATATGTATGAACTTAATGCGCATATTTTAACTTTTATTATTTTTACATCGTACGCTGATGAAGGGGCTTGGCTCCGAAAACTTTTCGAACAATTACCTGTACTAATTCTAGTTTAAGAAAACAAATACACAGATTACAATTTTGGTTTATTCTTAGTCTTCTTTGACTTGATTATTAAGACTCTGTAAATCAAAAGAAAGATACAATAAGTAAACAAAGAAATGATGTGATGTCACTGACATAGTCAACAATACTCTTTGGTTAGTGTCAGGTTCTTGTCAGGTTCTACTTTGGGATTTTCAACGTCAATGGGTTTGATCGATTGCCTGATAAAACACGGGTAAAATATAAGAAATAAAAAAAAATGCCTATGTCTGTCGAGGCATAGGACATAGACCCTCACTATACGTCTTGTAGAGTCGTATGGAAGAAAACATCATTAAGGCAGAAAACGTTTTAAACAACGTATTGAAAAACAGAACATCTACAACGGCAGATCTTAACCATGTTCTAGAGACAAATCACAGTAAGTTCAACTACCGCGCTTTACAAAATGGATTTTCTCGTTGACAGGTTTGTTCTCTACTAATCTAAGTTATACTGTGTGCGTCTGTGTCCGTGTGTCTGTATTTGTGGGGTTGGGGTGGGTGGGTGGGGAAAGTACTTTTCAAATGAACTTGTGATGTGCAAGCCTTTCTTTGCTTAGTATGGCTTTACTCTCTTTTATGTGAAATTATGAATATATGAAATTCATACATTTTCTCTTTTATGTTTCGTGCGTTTTTCCTTGGCAAAAGATAGCCAGCTTGCTACATGACCTTTGAGTACTTTAGTTAAAACGAATTGTCTGGGAGGATAACTGCGAACACATCAAACAAGAAAGAAGCTTTCTTTTAACCAAAAAGAAATTAGAAAAATACTAAAATCTCTCCCTTAACCCTTCACCAATACCGTTCTTTGAAGGCTTTAAGCCCTCTTTTTTGAGTGAAATCCGCTACCATGCAATTAATTAAATATCAAAGAGCATTCTACTTACAATTCTCTGAAGCAAGGTTTCCAAATTCAAGCGTGACGTCATCACCAATCAACATAAATGGAGCCCAGTACTTCGCGGCACAGAACTTCTCTGATTCTCGAAGGGTCTTCATAGCCCGGTAAAGAGACACACTGGCACTTTCTCCATCTTTCAGGTGCTGATAAAAACTCTTCATGAACTCCATGGTTGTCTCGTCAGAAATTGCCCAGAGTGGCACCAGAACAGAACGAGCACCGGCAGCCGGAAAGCCCGAGCAATACCGACCACAACCTCCGACTTCACCTCTCCGCGACCACTGTGACAACAACTGAGCACAACAAGCCTTGCTCGCAAACGAACTGCTAGCACATCTGACATTGTTAGAACGTAGTCCTCTTCTTTAGGGATCTTGATCTTTGATCTTGGTCCTTGATTTTGCTCATTTTCCCACCCAGCGTTTGGAGCCAAAGCTATCTCTCCCGTTTCTTTTTGCCCATGTGCTGCAATGTGGACCAAGGCAACTGTGGTTATTCGCTCCAGCAGCTTCATTTTAGTTGCTTCTGTTCCTGTAAGTGGCCATGGTGGTATCTTTAGAATTTCTCCTATCATCTCCACTTCCTTTTTGGCGCATGGCAACTGGCTGTACATGGGCTCTCTTCCCCAGATTCCCATCTTAGTAACTTTCTCCAGACACGGATCTCCGACAAGCAGTGCGCCACTCTTTCTGTGGTAGTCCTCAGGGGAACCTGCGATCAGTTTTAAACTGGTCAGCGAGGGTACAGTGCGGATTCTTATAGATTTGCTCAAAGCAGCGAATGGAGCTAAGCACAACGGACCATCCGGGACAATGATCAATTCGTCACGTTGACACAAGCCTGCAATGGGGCCAATAATTGCATCATGTAATGGCTATAACGCGTTGATGGTGCACTGCAAAGTCTGTGCTGGTTCCTCATCACTTCGTGCATTGGACGGAGAGTCATCATTTGGTTCTAATGAACGATCCTCGCATCTTACACCAACACCAGCTCCAATGTTCTCCAAAGTAGTTTGCAACAAGAAGGTAATGGCATCTCTGCATCTCCCTTCTATTTTTGTGCTTCGAAACTCACACTTGTTTCCCTTGCCGATAACCCAGAAGGTGATTGTGTTGCAGTAACGCCCTAGAAACACTGTTAGTGTGGAAAACTCGTTTGAGATCCAAGAGAGTGTTTCTTTAGGTTGAAATGACACTGGTGGAAGTGCTGTTAAGCCATACTGCATTTTCAAACCATCGACCAAGGCTTGCGCTCGACCTCGCTCAGCAGTAAACAATGCCTCGTCTGGTTGGTCGAGAAGTAACAAGGTCCTCCACAAGCCATCGTAAGCAACACGACAAAGGTCCCGAAAACTGATTATCCATTCATCTTTAGACTTAAGACTAGCCTTCATGGTATTAAAAACCTCTACGCCCGATTAAAAATATTCCCTTGCTTCTTTGAATTTTCGTATGCTGTAATAAACGCTGCCGAGGTAGACATAGGCTTTTCCTTGTACTTCCCTATTGCCCACGTCTTTGGCTATGGAAAGAGACTTATTGTAATACTCTAAGGCTTCTTGGAATTTTTCTAGGCTGAGATAATCTCTGCCTAAAATAGCATAGCCCGTTGCCTCTAAATCCTTATCGCCGACTTCTTTGGCTATCGATAGACATTTATTGTGGTAGGTTATGGCTTCTTGGGATTTTCCTAGACTATCATAAACGCTGCCAAGATCGCCATATGCCATTCCTTCTTCAACCCTATGGCCTACTTCTTTGGCTATCGATAGACGTTCATTGAGGTACTCAGTTGCTTCTTCGAATTTTCTTAGGGTACAATGACTGTTACCGAGATTGCCATAGCATGCTCCTTCTCCAGCCCTATCACCCAATTCTTTGGCGATTGATAGAGCATAATTGTGCCACTCGATGGCTTCTTGAATTCTTCCCAGGCTGACACAAGCGTTGCCGAGCTTGTTACAGGCCACGTATTCTGTTTTCCTATCACCCACTTCTTAGGCTATTGAAAGAGCTTTATTGTATTATTCGATGGCTTGGTGGAAATCTCCTTGCCCGTGATAAGAGCTGCCAAGACCGCCATAGCATATTCCTTGTCCAATCCTACTTCCTACTTCTTTGGCTATTGATAGACTTTCGGTGTGGTACTCGATGGCTTTCTGGAATTTTCCTAGACTGCAATAAGCCTTGCCGGGATTGCAATAGGCCTTTTCCTCTAAACTCCTATCGCCTTCTTCTTTGGCTATTGATAGACATTTATTATGGCACTGGATGCATTCTTGGAGTTTTCCTACATCGTTGTAAGCTCTGCCGAGGTCGCCATAGGCCCTTCCTTCTCCAGCCCCATTGCCCACTTCTTTGGCTATTGACAGACTCTTGTTGTGATACTCGATGGCTTCTTGAAATTTCCCTAGGTCGTGATAAGCTCTGCCGAGACTGCCATAGGCCTCTTGTTCTCCATCCCTATCGCCTACTTCTTTGGCTATTGATAGATGCCTATTGTCACACTCGATTGCTTCTTGCAATTTTCCTAGGGTGTGACTAGCTTTTCCGAGTGCGTCATAGGCTACTCCTTGTCCAGCCCTATCGCCCACTTCTTTGGCTATTGAAGGAGCTTTATTGTGGTACTCTATGGCTTTATAAAATTTTTCTAGTCTGCCATAATCGATACCGAGATTGCAGTAGGCCCTTGCTTCTGAAGCCTTATCGCCCTGTTGTTGAGCTATTGATAGACATTTATTGTGGTAGTCCAGGGCTTCTTGGAATTTTCCTAGGCTCCTAAAAGCGTTGCCCAGATTGCCATAGGCCACTCCTTCTCCATCCCTATCGCCCAACTCTTTCGCTAATGATAGACAGTTATTGAAATACTTGATGGCTTCTTCGAATTTTCCTAGGCTGTCAAAATAGATGCCGAGATAGCCGTAAGCTACTTTTAGTACGGCCCTATCGCCCACTTCTTTGGCTATTAAAATAGCTTTATTGTAGTACTCTATGACTTCCTGGAATTTTCGTAAGCCGTTATAGGCGCTGCCGAGATTGCAATAGGTCTTTGCTTCTGAAGCCTTATCGCCGACTTGTTGAGCTATTGATAAACATTTATTTCGGTACTCCATGGCTTCCTGGTATTTTCCTAGGCCCCAAAATATGCTGCTGAGATCGCTACAGGCCCTTTCTTCTCCAACGCTATCGCCCACGTCTTTAGCTATTGATAGACGTTTTTTGAGGTCTGCTATAAGTTGTATCTTGTTTTTTGCCCCTTTTATGTAGCCCTGTAAAATATAGACGAAAAAGTAAATACATAATAATAATAATAATAATAATAATAATAATAATAATAATTTATTAACTTGCTAGCGCGCCTTTTAACATAAGAAGGATCAAAAGTGCTTTACATTCACAACATACTAGTTAAAATTAATAAAACGAATCTATGATAAATAAAACCGATAAAAAAAGGAAAAATGCCAATAAAAATACATCAATAAAATGAGAATAAAATGAAATATAAAATGAAATACATATATAGCAGCAGGAAGAACCCATGTTATAGGTTGCTAAAAATGGTTGTTTTGGGGGAAGCGTAATAGAAAGGGGCTAGAGGAGCGCTTTTTTTGTATTGCAAGGTTTTGGCACTGAATTATAAAGAAGACATTACACAAAGACAGGGTTAAAAATCAACGAAGAAAGAAGAGACATTTGTTAAATGCTAGTTGTATTTTATAACGCCACATCTATGACAATGAACTGAAAATGAAAACCAACCAGAGGTTTAGAACAATCTAAACATGAAGACCCTAGTGATATTGCCTGTCGGGTTAGCATTAATCCTGATCAACAAACGTTTTTTTACATTTTAAAATTTTTTTCACATACATCGCATACCAGACTTTACCCACATACATTACGTTGGCTACTACTTACAATCATTACTACAACACTTACTACGCTGGGTAGAAATCTCCGTTTTATCATTTATATAGTTTTAATCATCATTGTTATTAGAAAAAGTTCAGTATGTGGCCTTACTTAATTGACAAGAAAAAAGAGAATAAGTTATTTAAAATTTCAAAAAAGAAACCAATGAAAATGGATATTGAGGAAAAAAACATAACACAATTTATTGATATTATGTAGTTGTAGACAGTGGCAAATGAGTTCAAGAATGATTATACCGGAGGCTTAGAAACAAAAAGGTAAAAAAATTCCGGTTTGGCAGGTGTGAGGTTAAACTGGCAACAGGGGTAGGTGAGGGGGAGGGAGGGAAATCATTTCCTTTTCTTTAATAGTCTGGCTTTCGGAAGACTGTTTTTCAGGCTGTTTTTCAGACTGTTTTTCAGGCTGTTTTTCAGACTGTTTTTCAGACGGTTTTTCAGACTGTTTTTCAGATTGTTTTTCAGGCTGTTTTTCAGACTGTTTTTCAGGCTGTTTTTCAGACTGTTTTTCAGACGGTTTTTCAGGCTGTTTTTCAGACTGTTTTTCAGGCTGTTTTTCAGACTGTTTTTCCAGACTGTTTTTCAGACTGTTTTTCAGGCTGTTTTTCAGACTGTTTTTCAGACTGTTTTTCGATAAATCACTTCCCTTGCTGGTTCTCTCTATTTTATTAAAAAAATAAAAAATTCCGAAAGTGAGAAGTTTTAATTTTTTTCTATGTGTACTCAAATGCGATGGAAGTTCTGCGAATGCAGGTACGTATGACTCACAATTATCCTTCTGTGAGGCTAATTTTACCTGAGGCAATGATATTAGCTGCAAAAATTTACTAAATAGGCTTATTTGCGGTGAAATCAATAAATTGGCATTATCTAGAGTTCTTCACTTAACTTATTTTATTCGCCGGTAGCAATGAAGCCGATTTCACCTTACATGACCAATTAAAACTTCTAAAATACCTACGTTTTAAATACGCTTTTTCTCCGAAACGAGCAGGGTGACCCCCCAATTTTTTTACTTTTCTGACAAGAGTTGGTCATTATCTAACTGCGGCAAAAGTTTTGAAAAAATCTGACCTAGGGAAGATTTGGGCGCGAACGCCCTTAATTCCATGTACGTATATATGATATCGTCCAAGGAGAATACCAAAGTTAAGCATAACAGAAATTGTGGACCCCTCGTTAAAGCCGAGTTCAACGAATTGTTTTAGCAACGAGATGACTCAGTTAGTAATCCGCAGGCATTTAGGTTCGAGTTCAGGCTAGAATTGTTGAATAATACGGCATCACCAGAAAAGGTATATGAGAGATTCTGGGTACTTTTGACAGAAGCAGCAAAGTCGTGGTCGTGTTTCGATGTTGGCTTAATAGTGTCCGTGGTAATTTGTCGGTGAATAAATTTAAATTGGATGTTCTCTTAGTTTAGGGCTGGATGCACAGGAGAAGGATTTTAGAAATCTTTCTTCCCACTTGATGTCTTCTAGGTTGCCAATCTCGCAATCCACTGCCACCAGTGGAGCTGTAGTATTCCTAGAGGTCTCCTGTACACAATCTTGCAGAGTTTTTCAGACGACAAAAGTTGAAAACTACAGTCGTTGCTGTTTATACTTTAATTGTTTTGCGGGGGATGTTATCGAACAATTCTTTTGCGGATATCTAGCATAGCATACATTAGAAGGCAATACTCAGTGAAATCAGTTTGAAAATCGTAGTTATCAATAAATTCATGGCAGCTCATAAAGGGGAGAGGAGAGATCTGTAAGGACATCTATATCATGCAGCTGTGAAGGGGAAAAATGGTTCAGTGTGCATATGATCGATTTCTGTTCCTCAGAGGAATACAAATTCTTTGTCTGTTGTTACGATATCCCCGCTTGTCAGTTGTAGTTGTCCGACAATTGCCTTCTAATTACTGTTCAGTATGTCTTTTCTCAGCTGAATAAGTGGTTTTCAAGCCCGGCATGATATCAGTTTTCGAAACATAAGGGCACAGACCTTGACTTATTAAAAAGATGTCCAGCGTACAGTGTGGGTCGTCAGGAGGCATATCCCTTCAAATGTCGGTCAAATCAAGATTTGTAATAATTCATTCTGGTCCAATAAACGTGGAAGCTTTTCAGTGAAAGCTAGTTTGCTTTCACAGTTTCCCTTCAATACATCATATTGATGTATTGAATTTATGAGACATACATAAACACGAAATGAATGGAATGATCTTAGAATGAAAATTTGTAAAAATGGTATAAATCGCATTAATAGCTTAACACGCACTGCAGAGAGCGTTCCATTCATTTCATAAAAATATTTGAGTAACCATTCCACAGCTGAACTAATTGAATTATTGCAATAAAAAATGACCTAATTGCGTTAAACTTATTCTAGATCTTTAAGTAAGGCAACATGGCTGACAAGGAAAGCCCCAGAGACATTAGACCCCGCCATTGTTCTCTCTCCCCTCAGGGTGCAAAATATATTGCAGTCACTCAAGATACAAACTCTACGAGCCCTAGTGGTATAGCGGAAGTTTGCGACGAATATTTGTTTGGCCGAGCGGAAACTGGAAGTCTGGGGCAAGTGACCGACAAAAAAAATGAAGAACACAAAAGAAAAAAATAGGTATTACTAGACCCTGTCCTGACGGCGGGGTAAAAAATCTGTGTATGTGATAAACACCCAGATGACCAGAAACGTTTGGAAACTAGCTGACTGGTATACTTTGACTACTTTCTTCGAAATTGATGAAAAAGGGCGTAGCCTCTTCCAAAAGTCCATCTTAGAAACGGTGTGTGTAAGGCTGTTCCCTACAATGTTGTGGTTTTCCACATTTGCTGCTCAAAATATCAACAGTAGGTATGTTGTCACGCCCGAAATCTGAAGATGGTATGGTTGGTGTTCACATCAACTGACTTACCGTTTGAGTTTTTGACTGATCGATGGCTTTCTCTTCTCCTGCATGTTGCAGCTTGTTTTGTTTTTTGACAGACTTACTCCTTAATTCCAGTAGCTTCTGGTTATTCTTGTCAATCTTAGATAAGTCAAGATTGTAATACTTCAGTAGCTGGTTTGTTTCGTTTTCTTCTTCTTTTCCTTTCTTTTGTTTGTTTTCAATTTAATTACTTAAAAAACCTTTTCTTGTCAAATTTAACAACAACTTGCAGTTTTTGCTTTTAAGGGCCTGAGAGAAGAAAAAAAGGAGGTCAGGTCGAATTTTATAGCCTATCCCGCTTTAGCATATTTGTGGGAGGTTACAGACGCTGTTACGGAAGATGAAAACAATTCAGAAACTACACCGAGGGGTTTTGGGTCTTAGAGGAATTATAACAATTGTTATAGCCCACAAGATGGATAACGTTGAGTTAATGCAATACAGTAACAGTTTCACGTTTTCAGTTCTTTAGATGTACATATAATCTTTTTATTGTAGACTCTATGATGAAGGATACGGCTAATCCCTTATCACACCACGTGATTGCCTCCTCAAACTGATTGAGCTGAACGCAGGCACTCGCCCCTAATGATGTAAAATATTGAACACGTACAAGTGAATATGACTTTACTGATGTTTAATTTGTTAGGCCTCATAAGGCGACTATAACATAATGGTGTCTGTAACTGAGAGAGAGTGAGTGTACCACTCATGGTACAATATTGGTCCTCACTCATCCGTACTGAGAAGGAAGTAACTATGGTTAAAAACAGAAACACTTTATTCGAATCAGGACGCACTATGGTATAAATGATATTGGAGCTATTCCGTAAAGTCAGATCACTTTTATCCACATTTGGCCCAAGTTGGTTTTTCTTGTGAAAGGGCTACCCTGATGAATTTTAAATGAAGGTGTACTGACGTTTCTGTGGTTTGTGACCGTGACATTGTTAGAGTTAGGTGTAAATTCACCGCTATTTCTGTAAATACGAGAGGACAGCATCAACTTTCAAGAAAAAGTAACTCCCACAATCGCTTCTATTAAACATGGTTGCAAGTCAATGGCAACTTTTGCCACTCAGTGAATCGTTATAATTCCCTGTGGTCAAAATAACACGAAATCAATCTCTGTACTAGCCAACCAAACAACCAACCAACCAGGCAGGCAGTCAGTCAGTCAATCAGTCAGTCGGTCAGTCAGTCAGTCATGAATCAGTCAGTCAATCAATTAATCAATCAATCGATCGATCGATCGATCGATCGATCGATCGATCAATCAATCAATCAATCAATCAACCAATCAATCAATCAATCAATTAATTAATCAATCAATCAATCAATCAATCACTAGGTCAGTCAGTCAGTCAGTCAGCCAGTCAGTCAGTCAGTCAGTCAGTCAGTCAGTCAGCCAGTCAGTCAGTCAGTCAATCAACTAATCGAAAGCAAGGTATACTGTGCTGATTAGCTTGAACTCTAAAAAATTCAAATCTTCTCACCCAGGTGAAAATGTGCCGTCGCCCTGTTACTGTAAAGCTTCGCCTTCAGTTTTTCATCCTTGGAGTTAGCTTAAATTGCTTCCGTGAAGAAGTAAATGGCGTTGTTGAAATCTTCCTTTCTGAAATAATCATCTCCCTCGTTCTTGTATACCTCCGCTATTGCTAAAATTAGTATCATTCAGATATTAGCGGAAATTGATCGCTGTGAGAGGCTTAAATGAAAATCCTTAGTCACTTTTCAAAGTATAGGTTAAAGTTTCTTTCAATTTCGGGAAAGTCGATCTCAAGAAAATAGTTTCAAATTTTAGGAAAGTCAGTCTTAACAAAAAAAGTTTTCGTATTAAAGTAAGAGAGTAAAGCTAACATTTAATGAGATTGAAGGATTACAAAGGACGAAATGGAATATCTAAGACTAAGAATAATAATGTCATCAAAATGCTCAATCAAAAACGTAGTGTGAAAGATCAAGTATAAGAATAGCAAGATGAGAGTACTCGCACCATTATAGGTGGACATACGATTAACGCATACATGTAGACAAAAGCAGCGTCCTCTGGAATAAAATGCAAAAGAGACTGAAACACAACTACGAGAACCACTACGATCGAGAGTCGCACCCAGGAACTTCCTCACACCCAGGTTGGAAGTTCTATATAAATCAATGATCTACAGGAAGTAACTCTTCGTCTTGCATGTTGATAGGACTTGCAATGTCTAGTGCCTCCTGTGTTGATAGTAGTCTCTAATTTTGGTGATGGCGATTGTGGGGCGGGCAAAATACACACACGCGCGCGCGCGAAATTTCGAGGAGACGCGACGCGAGCGCGCACGCGTGTATTTCGCCTGCTCCACAATCGCCATCGCCAAAATTAGCGACTACTCGCAGTCTATGATAGTGTAGACTGTAGTGGAATGTTTAGCTTGGAAGTTGTAAACTGTCTATAGCTGGTTCTTTGCATCGAATCACGAAGAATTTAATAAATTCAACAAATGACTTCGTTAATAAGGAGCCCTCCTGTAGCTTACAAATTACTCCACCTCACATGGAAGTTCACGTGGTAGACTCCCGTCGTGGACTCAAACGTTTTGCTGACAACTGAGAGTACAGTTTACTTGCAAATACCGTGTTCATCATTTAACATCTATACTGTGTCAACTTCCTCATGTGTGCGCCCACCTTTTAAAGTGACGTCATCAAAATCCAGCGTCTCCTCAGCGACTGGTGCGAAGGCACTTTTACTCGCAGTATTGCTTGGACTTTTCGCCATGAATCGAGTGAATATTTTTAAAACTTTTCCTGCTGTGTTGGATATAATTAAAAACATAAAGTGAAATTCACAGGAATCCACATGGTAAAGCTACAAAACTTGAGATCCGGCAAAATTGGCCCTTATCCAGAGTTGGCTAAACCCTGCTTAGAAAAACCGGGCCCAAGAATTCAGGCTTTAAATGCATTTTTTCACTCAAAAGAACTTACATATAGCATGAGAAATTGTTTGAAAATAGGTTTTGAGTGGCATTGTCTGTAAAAGCGTCCACTGCATTTCGGGTGGGAAGTTCTCCCTCAAATGTAACGACTGTAATGTAAATGTAACGACTTAGCTTTTGGAAATATATTAAAACATTTAGTCTTTTTAGAGCTCACAAGTCAGAGTGGCAAAATATGTAAATTAGTGAGAAGTTGAGATCTTGCTCCTCGAAAACCAGCTCAGTCTTCGAAGACATCGATTTCTTGTTCTCATTAGGAAAACGCTGATAAAAATGCAGCGTTTGTTTGCGGCATCTTTCATACGACATAGCGCAAAAGAAAATGCTGTTGTTGATTTTGGCAACATTAATGCATCCAAAAGGAAAGGAAAAATTTTGACTGCTTGAGCTTGCGTATATGCCGGTTTTTGCGGTAATAATTAATATATACACTTATCTTATTTGATGAGTTGTTCAGAAAAGCGGTGGAAACTACGTGTAAACATGTTCAGAATCTGATACACAGAATTGTAAGTTGTTAAATTTAAATTCAAGAAAAATGCTTTTAAGCTACCCTCAAGCAGAAATTTGATAACTCCTAAAATGAATTCATTTTTAGGTGTTTGCACATTATATAACTCTTTAATGGAGAAATCGTTCTTAATGGAAGGATATAAATATAGCCGACGCGAATGTCATTTCTGAGAATCTGAGTGAGTTTTAAGTTGTTTGCTAGAGGTAAAATTATACTAGAAACGGATAATTCGTATTAGGCGTTAATGTCGATTGTTTTCAGTAACTTTTGCGAAGTGAGTTATGCAGTTCTTTATATAAACATTTAGTTCCTTAAAGACCTGATCTAAACATCGAACTCTTCACGTGTCGAGCCCGAAACTCATTTGAAACGACCCCATTAAGTTTCCGAACCAACGGTAAAAACAACTTTTCGAGCAATCTATGATGTCAAAAAAGGCAATTATCAAACAAGATCATTTTACATTAAATCTACAAACAGTGCTTTCGCCACAAAAAACTTATTTAAAATTTATGGCTACTATTCGAATTATGCCTATTCATTAATAAGAATTGTATTTCAGATGCTTTTTTTTTCAATGACTACTAAATTCTAAAAATAATGTATATAGATAGGCTAGAGCTTCCAGGGATCGACGCTGGATAAATAGCTTTCAGCCGAAAACAACTTCGCTTAGTTACATGAATAACTTTTTTTTCCCTCTCTAACGGAAGTCTACACGGATAATGTAAACATATCCCAGTAAAAAATTAGTTAATTAGTCATGGGCGCTTTCTGTTCGACAAAAAATTCCGAAAATTTCGAAACGGGGTCAAATGGTGCGGAAATTTCCTGGCAAATTTTCCAGAAATTCAAAAAACTGTTAAATTTCCGAAATGCGAATCATTCAAACGAAAATTCCGGGTTAGAAATCGAGGGTGCTTTCCATTCAAACAAAAATTTTGGAAAAAATTTCATTTGGGGAGGCGAATGGAACGGAAACTATCTGGAATAAAATTCCGGAATTTTGGGTACATCCTCGTGAGGTTGTCATCACGTTTAGGAAAATCGGAACAACCGGAAAATATGTTTCACATGAAATATTCGGAATCTGAAACCGGAATTTTTGGTCGAATATGGAAAGTGTTGCATGTTTAGTACGTGCAGAACTTGTAGAGAAACCTATTGAAATGTCTTCGAGATGAAAAGCAAAACAACATCAAAACATGCTGGTTCAGGGGGGGGAGGTGACTCTTTTGTTTCCAGTTGTTTATTCGTGAGCGACTCATCGCTGCCAGTATGACGTCACACGGCAACGAGAGAGCGCTGTTCAGTTTTACGCGGGATTGAGTTTAGGTGCGCCACGACAGAGGTCAAGAAAGGATTAGATTTATTGCTTTTATA
>Ga0126336_10000715_pt1 | contig 14898 bp, 9 predicted proteins | sample SidCmetagenome_FD_92530 | JGI IMG/M metagenome (GOLD analysis project Ga0126336, IMG submission 92530) | Coral microbial communities from El Islote,Puerto Morelos, Mexico - Siderastrea C C metagenome | ecosystem: Host-associated > Invertebrates > Cnidaria > Coral | place: El Islote,Puerto...
AGCATGCGCTTTAAAAAACCGGAAGCCTAAAAAGTGGCATCCGGTTTTTGATTATCCCAGAGCCCGTGGCATTTCGATCCCGCTGACCGTAAATGCGCGCGGGCTCTGGGGACGAGATTGCGCTCGTCCACTTGACTGGCGAAAAATGTCTGATTGGTTGACGCACGACCACGTGACTCTGCATCGGCGAGGCGGCTGGTCGCACTGGCGGGAAATTTCAACTGGAAATTTGCAAACAGTTTTCGTGACTTCGGATTTGCAACCCATCACAATTTCGCAACAGTTGTATGTTTACGTCTTTAATTCAGCCTTTCGACTGTGGTCTCACCGGTATGTAAAAAAAAAAAAAAGGTTTTGAAAGAGAAAATGCCAAACAGTAAGGGATTTTTTGTTTTGCTCGTATTTCTCTCTGCTTTCATTTTATGCGCTCTAATGAGCGAGGATTTTGCGGTAAATGTGGAGCGACGAGGTCCTCGCGATTTTTTAAAAGCGCTAGCGGAGACCAAATATGTCGACGTTGTCTTTATCAAGATAAACAGGTAAATGAGTACTTTTTTATACCTCAGTTATCGTATAGTTAAACTAATAGCTACTAATTAAACCTGCATAGTTTCTCTTTTTATTTAGAAATTTTCAAAGTAGCGCGCGCCATCTTAAGTACATCAAATTAGTTTTTCGAGATTAAAAGAAAAGCAATTGTAAATCATTTTTTTCCAACTCTGACTAGTTCTTAAATTAAAAATAAAATATATACCTATGATTTGCTCTAAAAAAATAAAGGTTTCTGCCCCAAGCACGTGGACTTTATTATTTCTTAAAGTAAAAATGGGAAACAAGTGCTATTCACGAAGTCCAATCAAGTGGCTTTTAAAAAGCCCGTCATTATTTACAAATGGAAATAACTGCACATGTACGCAGGAGAAAAAACATTGGAACTAACAAATTCGTCCTTGTTTCATATGAATTTTTATTATTTTATTCGCTTCCTATTTTAATTCCACTCTGCATAAAAATTGCAGCTTTAGGTCACAAAAGTTATAACGGCATAAGTTCTCTTTTTAAGCTGAACGGTAAAGGTTACACCGCACGATAATTAAAGTGCAGTCTTGGATTCCTCGGATGGGATTTGACTATTATGGCTTACTTTCCCTAGCCTAAATTAGGGAATATTGCAGTCAACAAAACTGAACAATGAAAAAACAAACAAGCAAAAAAATCAAATCGAACTGAAGATTATACTGATAGTGAATGACCAATCTCTCAAAACGCCAAGCCGAGGGAAAATTATCCTACGCACTTTATGTTTATTACCGAATTTCAGTAATATTGAAAAAGCCAAACGATGAAAAATTTCCTGGATTGACAATTACATTGGGCTGAGTGTCACAACGCAAGCTTTCTCCAATCAACGAAAAACGGGCTTGAAAAAATTGTTCTCGGGCTGGAAAGCTCTTCCGGTGTTTTCATCCGCACGGAGCCTAACTTCATTATTAAATTATAGTTAGTTTCATTCTTTCACAAAACTACAAACAAATAGCTCGAGCAAACGCTGAAAAGTGAGTTTCATTGAAGGTTGTGAGTTTATTACGGAAATCAGTTATTTATATTTTTCGTTGATTCCACCAATTTTAGCGTAGGCCACGAACTGATGTTTTCTCTGTTGTGCCTCTACACTTCTTTTTGTCCTCGATTAAAAAAACAAACTTAAGCTTATAGCACAATATAAAGGGGGTAGCGCTTTTGTTGAGATGTAAGAAATTCCAATCTTAGTAGAGCTTTATCCCATAGTTTTTCTCACTCTTATTTCTTATTAAACAAGACCAGAGACTAGACTTAATGGAAGAGGTGAATCAACGCTCGTCTAAAAGCCGAAATCAATGCGCTGAGTATATCGCTGAGAAATTTCTTTCTACCTGAGCATGACCTAGTGTAGAAACGTTTTCCGGCAGTTTCGCAAAGTAAAACTTTTTCAAGTACAGTACAGTTTGAACTCGACAGCTCGTCAAGCTTTTAAGCATACTTCAGAACTTCTTTGTTTTGTCGTTTTAATAATTTCAATTTCCAAGTCTTAAGCTTCGAAAGGCAGTGAATGCATTCGCCGAATGCACTTCAGAACGCCCTTTTATAGAAACTAGGACACACTTTGTAGTAAAAACGATTGAAGATAAATCAATTCATAAAAATCTGTAGGTTTTAAGGTCTTTAAGAGTGGAAGGCGGTGCACTTGAGCACATGTTATAAAACGAAAATGCACTGAATGAACGCAGCCAGCCAAGAGAAAAATTGGATGACTACTTACATATGTGTAGGTATCCAGTTTGCTGAAAGCCTTCGTCAAATGTGGGTGATTTTCAAGACTTCTTCGGATAAATGAGAGAATTTTAGCTCTTATAATAAAGACAGCAATCTCAGATCAAGACGACTTACCTGCAAAACGGCTTTTTTTAGTAGCATGCTACTTCTGCTTCTGCCAAACGTCCGTTGATGACATGAAAGAACGCCCACATTTGATGTAAAACAACAAACAACGAAGACAATGTATATTCCACACAATTTTCGATGGCATGTCTCATCTCTTTTGCAAAAAAAAAAAAACATTTTAAAAGCACAAATGAGCTCATGGAAAGTTGCGTTCAAATTGACCAAAGACGATTCCAAAGGTATGCCTCGTTCCAGTAATCTGTCAATCATTCCATGTCATTTTCATGGTAACAGCAATAAACTACTCAGGGAGGATAGGGTGGATCATTTGCGGCCGAATCATAGACTTCAGACACGGCAAAGTGAATGACACATCCGGCTTCCATTAAATGATGAATAAAATGTGTCCGTTTATTGAATATAGGCGCTTTTTATTGTAGCTGGAATGGGAGGGAATCGGGTGCAAGGTGGAGGGAGTGGAGGGGAGGGGAACGGCGCATCTCTATCCTCGTGCAAAATTAGGAGTGTCGAAAAACTTTCAAGCAGCAAATTTTCGAAAATTTCCGGCGTATGCGTTATACTCGTCTGTAAGTAAAACCCTTACAAAAACGCTTTATACATTGTTTTAAAGGATATCACATTTTTTTAGGAGCCGGGTACGAATACGTTTTAGGGAAAATAACGAAATGTTCCGTAAGCGCCAGAAACATGTTTTAACACTTTACGACGTTAAGAAAAAATACATTTGAGATAAGGCATGCATTGATCTATAAAAGTTTTGCATATTCGAATCATGAAAAGAAGGGGTCTCATACCGGCATGGTGTTTCAGTGAAGGAATCCTGAAAAACATAAGTGAAAATCCACAAGGGGCAACTATTAGAATTGTCCCAATCAGTGAAACAGACAGTATGTAGGTAGACTGCAAAACAGTCTTTTTTGGGTTTTGTTTTGTTGTTGTTTTCCACAGAGTTCACGGCGTGAGACGCGAACTGTCCAAAGCTTGTATTCTCTCAAGTAAGCCTCACAGGCCGTGAAATTCATCACGGACGTTTTTTGGGGGAACCATTCCGGAATGAGAATACTAGGATTGGCGTTTTGATGTTTTTTGGTTTTTTCTTTAATTGAATTACCTATTCTCATTCTGGAATCGTTAGAATAATGGGGGAAGAACGAACAAAATGATGAAAAAGTTGTCATTCACTTGGCAATAACAAAACGCATCTGCGAAAAATTTAAATTATCCCGCGGAGTCTGAGGAAGTAAACCCGCGGTCAATGTCCGTTCATTTAAGAACTTTTCTTTTTCTAGTCTCATATTTCAATAGTTGTGATCATTCCCATTCTGTCTATTATCATTCCAGAAGAGACTAACAAAACGCAACCGCGCCCTTGAGACTGTTTTGTAGCTCTATTTTGCGGGAATATTGGTGGGGCAGGAATTGCTTTGAAACCACATCCTGGGGCCTGCGTCACTTACAGAAAACAAAATAAATGTAACACTGTATAAGTCAACTCGCAAGCTTAAACATGACTTTGTTTAATTTCTTTCCTATAAAATCTAACAGAACAAAGAGGAGACAAACCAAATCAGAGCATGTGACAACGCGACTACTGATCGATCTCTTGCTGTTGGAATAGAAAATCTAAAAAACCGTTTGGTACGGTTCAAGTCGGATGGAAGTATCCCCTCTTATCAGCCTGATTCTTTTAAGCGCCTCTGTAAGGAATGCAACGCAGAAGATGCATTTCAAACAATATTCAATTCAATGACGTCTGCACGGCATTCCAAACAGAGAAAAGAACTGAACGAGAAACGAACAGTGGCAATCTTAAATATGATGACTTACGGCCTCTCACAAAAGTGCAACGGCTTTCAGCACGACCATGGCCAGTTATTACTAAGGTCAGGACTCTCCACAAATGTCCTTAACTCCCAAAGAGTGATTGGCACCACAATGGGCGACCGCGAGTACCAGCTCATCAGACTGAGGGATTCGACGGAGCATCACCAGATGGTCAACAAATGGATAGACCAAGCAATAAAGCATAGAAAATTACTTGTCATCAACATAGACGACTACACAAACGTACACACAAGAAAGCGTCCCCTCAATGGAGTTTCAAGAGCGAGTAAAATGTGCACGATTTTGTTAAAAAAGTACGACATCGAAGCGGTGGAATTGGATAGTAGTACGCCGGTGAACCACCCTAATGGCATTCTCATAGACGACCTCGTGCGCAATATGTCATCGAACGAACAAGTCACCAACTTATGCTATTGCACCTTCGTTCAGTGCTGTCACGCAGATGCGCCTTGGTTAACTAATAGTTTCTTTGACCCATTATATGAGGAAGATCGACTCACAACACATGATTATGCTGTTGATGCGACAGCAGTTAAAAAAATGCGCAAAATGGACGATACTATGCTGATTGATTGTGTGGAATTGCCTCTACAAAGCGAGAAAGATTTTAGAAAAGCCATCGAGATATTTGTGTCAACGAACATGAAAGAATACTGTCAACGTTTCGTCCTTCCACAACCAGGAGACTGGCCGGCGCAGTTTTATCCAAGACGAATTATTTACTCGTCCAAGACAGATCCTATTGTCCGATCAAGTCTAGTCCCTCTTCTCGGACCACTTCACGTCTCTCTAAACGGCCAAGAAAACGTTTTTAAAGTCTTCCACGAACTTCTTCGTTACATTTATCAGACCATCTTCGGTAACTCTAAGCCTCTTGCTGAAAATTCTCTGCCTTGGAGAGTTTCTCTGATTCTGGAGCTAACATACGGCGGGTGGAGCCTCATCCGAGATAGCGTCATGAACGTCTTTGGTGAAAAGTGCAAGGACCTACAATATTTAACAATGCTCAATTTTCTCGACAACTATCTACCATTAGTACTAACAATCTATGCTGTGATCTTTCGTTCTAATAACTATATGTTGTATGTTGCTGCATTGAAGAGGATTTGGCTGATGTTTTTTTGCTTTGCTCGGCACCATTATGATAAGTCACCTCTCGTATTTCTGTCGAATCTCCTCTACTGGGACAAAATTGCGCATCCACTTCTTGCAGCCTTTCGCACTTCTCTTGTGGCCTTTACTGAGTATCCAGTGGAATACTTCCACTCCATAATTCGTGACCAGACCGCGCCTCACACTACAGCCGACCAAATTACCAAAACTTGTCGTTCTATCTTTGCGTCTAAACATCGTCAGCAGAATTTCAGAGAAACTTTTCTTCCCCCCAAGAACTACGTACTTTCACGAAACCAGCTCAAATCAGCGAAACTGACGGCCGCAGAAGCATTAAAGAATGTATTTGAAAACATAATCAGTAAGCCTCACAGCAGTTATTTTACAAATTCCGTAGTTGGTGAGAGGCGAGAATGGATGTTGCCGTTCCTATTTGGAAACAAGCTTAAGTCTGAGAAAGTTCTTCCGTGCGGATTCCACCTCTCGCCCACTGAAGAATCCGAGCCCGATCCGCTTCGAGAATGTGACTTGCCTAACTGTAGTAGATACAATGATGCCAATTGGCGAGTCTTTAAAGGCTGTGGACACTCTTTCCACATGGCGTGTGTTCCACATTCAACATGTCCGATCTGCCAGGAGGGCATTCGACGCCACGTCCGTGAAAACGCGCAGAAAGCAAAACAGGCAATCTTCTCTCCATCTTCAACAATAAAAGAAACCAAGGCCTCTGCCAAAACCACTAATGTAGATCAAACTGGCGACGACGAAGCTGGGCTGTCATGTCTGAATGAAAAGGAGTTGGAGGAAAAGTCCCGCAAACTTAACGCTGAAATAACATCGTGGCCAAACTTCTCCACAAGTACGGCACGTCCAAATGGTCATAAACAGCCAGTTCAAGTATCTAAGGAGGACAATCAGACGAGTGAAAAGAAGGGAAGCCGCAATCCGATGTCTGGCCGTCGTTTCAATTTCCGAGCGGAAAAGGCCGTTGAAGAATTTGTAGACAAATGCTGCGGTGAAAAACCATCCGACTATCAAATAAAAAATCTTCTTGGAAGCGACAGCAGGTTGGCTGGAGAAACCTTCGAAAGAGTTAAAAGAAAAATATTAACATTATTGAGGTCAAATAAGAACAAAACAGCGAAAGTAACAACAACAACGCCATCGGTTCCTGTACCGCCCTGGGGTGGTAATTTCTCTTACCAGGGCCAAGATATTGAGATCATCAACTCTTGTCCAATTGACAATTTGCTTACAACTTTTCATTTATTATTTTCGACTGACTCTGACTTCCTGGAAGCATTTGAAAAACTGCCGTATCAGGGAGCCAAAACCCTATTAACTGTTCACAATATGTTTTCAAACCAACAATGGACTACCGGAAAGTTAATCTGGCTAACCCAAATCAACCTCAAAATTGACTTGACAAGGAGGCAAATTAACGTCTGGGGTGGAGAAGATGAGCGGTTCTTCGCAGCGTTTCGCGACCTAACAGCAAATGAAATGGACTCAAGTTGTTCCAATCCTACTTGTCCTGCAAGGCACTTACGTTTCACCTCCAAAGGAGCCATTGCATTGAAGTAAGTGTAAATTTTTAGGAAGACCCTTAATGTGTATACCGTAGTATTTTATCAAGTTAGTTATTAAGTTGGCATGGGAACTGTTAGAACAGGCATTCACAGTCCTCATTGTTTGGTCATAATTGTAGGCTCAGGTAATAACAAAAGCATCACGGAGTCCTCTCATATAAGAGTTATACACGTAAGAGAGGGTTCTGAGGTGAAAACCCTGTATAGTTCTGTTACATGACCAGAAAATAAAGACTATACTGTATTTAGGGAGGTTTCTTTTGTACTGACCAGCAGCAATTCCTGAGGTTCTCACTACATGTAAGGATTCATTGTTAGCGTTAAAAATCTTTACCCAATTCAAATTGTGTGTTGCAGTTCACTTCTTGCACCGAAAAAGAAAGACCAGTCTATTTTAGATGCAATGCTCCAGCAGTGGTACAGAACCCCTGATGCAAGGTGCATGAGAGAATGGAGAGGTCCCTTACCAGCGGGCACAACACAAGTTTTGCATGTTCGAACACAGTCCAAGCAAGCGGATGGTAGCATCATAAACAAGTACAGTAAAAATTTCTTGTTAATACCTGAAGTAACATTTCTATCTGATTTATTGGAACTCCCTGCTAGCATTCATATAGAATGCTACAGGTTAGCATTTTGCATGCTGGTTTTGGTCATTTCTAGTTCTGTTTGTTTTGAACATGAACAAATGAAACAATTTATTATATAGACAAGAGTGTTTTAGTAGAAAATAGACCACTAGTAAAGTTCATATGAAACTACATCCGGCACTCGAGTGGCATATTTTCCATAGCCTCACTAGTGAAGATATCAGTGACGTCATTTCCCACTCTTACACTGTTGTTTGTGCAAAAATAATCTTGTCTATACAGTAAAAAGAAAATTACATGGCAGCTTGAAGATATGAATGAGCGCAGCCAAGAGAAAATAAGGGGGCAGAGAGGGACACTGCCAGTCCAGGCTTTGAGATATGTCAAGTTCGATAAAGTTATTTTTAGGCGGCCATTTGGAATGGAAGTCTGTTTTCAGGACGTCCGCATAAAGGCAACCTGGATCTGTTGTTTGAAGAAACATTCAAATTTTTGCTTGTAATGGCAGACCAAGTGGTGTTACGTTTACGTTTTGACGATGAAAACGCCTTTGAAAAACAAGGAAAATGGTATTTACATGTATGCGGACGTTTCGGGAAACAGACTTCCGTTCAAAAGCCAATCTATAAATAACTTTTGTGGAATTGACATATCCCAGCCAACGCCCTCAGTGTCCCTCTCTGTCCCCTTATTTTCTCTTGGTGCAGCGAGTTCATAAAATATTGTTTTTACCACTCGCAAACAAAACTCACATGTTCGTGCCATTGTGTAATATCCTCTACGTTTTTTTTTTCATTGTCAACGTCAGGATACATCATCACTGTAATGGGACCCGTACTTTTGGCCCAAGAAATTTCAGCAATGGAACTCCATTAGTTCTCCCTTTAAACATTGATTATCACTGCAGAAAAGGCGACATCAAGGATGCTCGTGACCTTCCACTAGAGCTGGAATTTCCAACATCATCTTCACACAAGTACAGTAATATTTCATCTTATCTTTGGCGATAATACAAAATGTGCTCTATAGTTTGCAAATTCACACTGTTTTTGTCGTTAGTTGTCCTGTCTAGTCATCTTAGAAGCAATGGAAACCACAAATGCAAATACTTAGAGTTCTTCATTTCTTGCTGGTTAGAAAATGTGCTTTTGTTTGTGAGAAAGGATCTAAGGAAGAACATACCTCTAATTTCCTTGTCCATGGCAAATTCTTTGTTTCGGAAATATACATACATGAATTATCCATGTTCACTGCAAGCAAATGGAAATCATTTAGGTCAGTTTCTATTCCAGATATTATGGAGTGTAGCATGAAATATGCCAATCCTTACTGTCCTGAATAAAAAGTTAGCCTGACCCATCATTTCTTATAGTAAATGTCGACATCGCACACTGTAGAAGAAGTAGCTGTTGCATAATGAAAAATATTTGTGTACAACTAGTCACAAATGGAAGGTAATGTTCAAACAATGTTTAATGACAGTCATGTACATATTTTTTCAAAGGTATAATCTTCAATCTATTACCTACTGGGATGGAGCACACTACACGTGTGCCATGAAGTTGAAGAAACCAATTGTTTCAGTGTCAGGGTGGTATTACTATGATGGTATTCAAGTGAAAAACCGAGGGATTGGTCTTACTGGATGCAGTGACCCACCTACAACACCACCAGGATGTCTTCTCTCACATGCTGTTTACATCCTTAACTAGCAATTACTCTTTCTCTGAATGTCACTTGATCAATGCTACATTAGTTCTAATGATGTTCTAATAGTTACATGTACACATAATAGTGGCATTTTAGACAAATATAACTAAACTCATAAGGAACATACTGCAAAAATTACAGTACATGTATGTGCAAAATTTATAAGAAAATGTTGCACCAATAATAAGATCTATGGCACTGGTATGCTGTCTGAAGTTGAGTTTATGGAAATAAACCACCAATTTATCAGTTGGAGTAGGAGAAATGTGACAATGAAGCAATGTTTAACGTACCAATTACTAATGAAACAGGCAGACCATTAGTGTAAAGATGTGATAAACAGTTGACTTTGGCACCCAATGCAAATAACTTAGGTCACATTGCTCAACCCAACATTAAAAAAATGTACAGGCATGTAGTCACATTCCTAAGCCTCCCTTTGAATGTCATGAATCTCAGTATGAATGTCATGAGTCTCAGCTACCAACAAATAAAGAGCATTATTTGCAGGAAATCTAAAACAAAGCATGGTGATGGACGGGCAGACTCCCATCTCCTAGACATTTTTTCCACAAATAGCATTCTTTGTTAAGATTCATGACCTTTATAGTTCAACCGAGGCTGATTAATGTGACTCCATGCCTTTATGTTTTTTTGTACGCTGGGGGTGAACCATGTCACCATCAAAGCCAACTGTTTGTTGTACAATTGTTTGTTTGTTCCTTGATCTACCTGTTTCCATAGTGAGGTACATTGTAACCAGGGGCCCCAAAAACTCAACCAAGATGGCCCTTCAAACCCAGTGTCAGAGGATTCATGTATTCAAATGCACATACATGTTAATTTTTCTACAGTTACTCCATATCCACAAATATTTTATATACCAAATTTTGAAAAACTGAGAAGCATGGATCTTTAAAGTTGTCATTTGCAGGTTTATCATCCCCGATTACTTAAACCTTTTTGATTTCCGCTAAAGTTCGAGTTGTCAGCATTCGGCTAGGACCTACCTGAACAAAAATTAAAATTTATTGAACACTTCCAGTTTACAGGAATTTGAATGCCTTTGAACACTTGCAGGTTGTAACATTACCACATCTATGCCAAGACTAATTGCATAATTGCAAAATTATGTGACCCCTTCGGTCAGTCTTCAATCAATGCAGTAATGTTCTGTACTAATTCACACTACTTGGCTAACAAGTAATTTAGGTATCATGCAGTATATTATGTTGTATTTTCTAAAACTTTTACAAAGAGAATGGTATCAGCTATAATGGTTAGGAAAATGTTGGGAGTATATACCTTGAGTCCCTTTAGGGGCTAAAATAATATTTAATTGGTCAGCCATTTCACAAAAAAGAAAAACATGGAAAAGTTAAATTCTTTCCCAGGATTTTTGCAAACAATTTATTGAAATGTATTCAATCATATATAAAAGGTATTGAAATATAGATGTGGTTTTCCTTATTATAGTTAATCATAAGAATCATTAAGAACACATGTATATATCTCAAATGGACCAAGTTCATGACAATTGAAAATGATTCTTCCAGGAGACTTAATGGAAATGTAGATTCTCTCACTAAAAGAAAATGTGAATCATTTCAAGCATTACTCTGTACATAGATTAACTTTATACATACTATTTAAAAGTGACTTGGAACAAGGTCTCATTCCAGTTTTAGTAGGTAAATAGGTTAATTTTTATGGAAACACGATGTGTACCTTTATTCCATGCAAATAAACACTTCTCATTTTCTATCAGCTGACTACTAATTACTTAGACTATATATTAAAAAAGGATATTGTCATAAATGTCAGCACAGCCTATAAGTAATGAAAGCTAAAGAGTCAGCTCAGGAGAATTAGAAAGCTTATGTACAGTGCACGTGTGCAGTATGCAAGTGTTGATGGTATGTATGACCTTAATAACGTGAGAGGAATGTGGATCACCAGGTAGGTATAAAGAAGTTTACATGAAGACTCACATTTACCGGTAAGCCAAAACCTTGAACATACAACTAAGAGACACGGGCTTCCATAAAATATTGTTTCTGTTTAGTCTTTCAATAACTATCTACTCTCTTACTCACACATCAGCACAAAGAGATAAAAAGTCTGACAGCTGATGTCACTGGGGATAGTTTTGCCAGACATTTTAGAGCTGTACTGTATTTACTACAAAGAGTGCCGCAGTGCTTATTTAATATTTGACTTACTGGTGCAGCACTTATTTGAGGGCAGCGCTTATTTAGGAGGCAACACTTATTGAAAACTTGCTATTTGCAAATAACAAAGTCAGATGCAATCATTATTGATCTTTATTCTTTTTTATAACAATAGCATTGGAAGGACGAAATAAAAAGTTAGACATTTCAAAAGGGCTATATCCCTTTCCACATCCAAATACATAACAATGAGAGCAATAACAATATCAGCTGTACTAGCATTTCGGTAATAGCCATGTCAATAATTAATAAGTGTCACATTGTTGCTGGAAGGATGCATCGCTTATTCCGGGGCGGCGTCTACTAATATTTTGGCTTCTAAGTTGGGCGTTCATTCAGGAGTGACTCTTATTCAAGAGGGTTGCTCTTTTGAGTAAATATGGTATTCTTGGTATAGCAAGAACTCAAACTGAAACTGGTACTCTTGATAAGAAAATAATGTACATGTAAAACATTCTGGGTAAAACTACAGAAGCTACCATGCAGCACTGGAGCAGAAAGATGAGAATGTTACAAGGTTAGACTTGAAAAGCAGTGGTGAGCTGGAACTCACTCATTGACATACATGTAGTGAAAATGAAATGTGTTCCAACATACTGTATTATTTTGAGAAATTGTTGTGGGAATAAAGGTTACCTAAGAAATTTCATCAGTCCAATGTATTACTGTTACTGAGTTATTTTATTTAGGGCCTTTGATTTTCAGAAATTTATCTCTATAATTACAAGGTCTCTCTGTCCTCTAAAAAGAGAGTCTATATTCCTGCAAAAACCAATCAGAAGTGACAGCATAAACAATGACACCTTTGCTTGGCAGCTGATGTTGTGGAGCACAGCAATAACAGGTTAATTATTTTATTTGTGTTTTACAAATCAGAGTTATTCAACAAATTAAAAGAGAACATTGCCTTTTTAAGACGAAATGAATTTCCATAGATATTTGTGAACACTTAACTATCTTTTTCAAGGACACGATTGCCATTTCGGTGACCTGTAAGAAGCAGTTGCCTTTGATAACTACAGGCAATAGCTAGGATTTCAATGTCATGCAATGAAACTTACATTTAATAATTACTCCAGGGATTGCTGTCTTCATACAAACAAAATTTAGTAATATATTTCAGTACATTTCCACTGCCAAAATACTATGTTATTTAACGAGAGAAAGCATGAATAAAGTGCATTAAGTGAAGAGACTGTGACTTGTGACAATTTTACAATAATTTTGAAACCGGAGATTGTAAACTTTCAAATTTGTGTACTGCACGGGATGTTTTCATAAATCACAATTACAATTTGAGCTTTCTGTTGTGGTAATTTTCCCAAAAAACATTTTTTGAAGACAGAACTTCAGTTGCTTAATCTCTCTAAATACAAATTCCGTTGAACTGAAAATTTGTTAACACACTTTTTTTGTGTTAAACTTTAAACTGCGTTAAAGTCAACTGATTTAAAATGGGTCACTCCAGCCTCCAGGACCACCTTAAATGTAAACAAATTAGTAGCAGCCCATACAAAGCACTACAGTGTAAGTGGCTTATACAGACTTGGATATTAATTAAAAAGAAAATCTCCATGGTAAGACTCAGATGTCATCAAAATCTTCTGTCAAGTAACAGAAATGTAAGTAAAAGAGACAGTACAACACCAGTTGAAAACAATGGAAAACTAATAAGACTATAAAAGCATTCTACATTTAAGGTAATATGGAAAGCCCAAATCTCTTATGTGGCGCATAAAATGTCAAAATTGATTGGCATAATTTACAAATGTAGCTTCTACCTCTTGAAAGCCTCACTGCACACCTTATGCTATTTAATGAACTATCCCTATCTTTTGTAATGTAATACAAAGTGGGGTCTTACATACACATATAATCTCTGTCATATTGTAATTTTTCAGAGACAATCAATCCAACTTTGAGGCCCACACAGATCCAATCTCAAAAGCACTCAACATCCTAAAATTTCATGACATACATAATCTTCAACTACTCTGAAGGTCTATTTATTAAACTTATGTACAGCTACCAAAACTCTCTTCTTCTGGAAAGTTTAATGTTAAACACTCTTCCCTTAAATATGCAAATCCATACTTACGATACTCTAAATGCAAATGCTTTCCACATTCCTCTCTATAAAACTAATACTAGGCATTGGCAATTTGCTATATACTATCAAGGCCAAGTTTTGTAATTCTTTAGATTCTGACATAAGTAAGCTTAACTCTATATCTAGCAACCTGTTACTTCTTTGATAATAAGAACACAATGACTTAAGTCTTTAACAAATTTGTAAATGAAATGAAATTAATTAACACCTTTTATTTTTCAAAACAGAAGAGGCTTAATATTCATAATCCCCACGGTTTAGCCTCGTCGCCACTATATAAGCTTATTTCAATGTATTTCTTTCTTTTTTTATTTGCATGTGTATGATGGGTGGCAAATAAATAAAATGTATAAAAAAAGATGTTTGAGGAATATCTATTGATCTATCTATGAATGTCTATTGATATCTATAACCTTTCTGCGATGGCTGGAAGATCTCCTCAATCACACAAATGTAGCAGTCTGGATCGAATTTTTAAGTGATCGAATCATCGATCTTCTGGTGGCGTCTCCGCCTGCAACGCGAGATAAATCGTGCAAAAATAGTCTGCATGTCACATAACAATGCACTTTCCCTGCCACGTGGTACAAGCTAATTTATACATCTACACAAAGCTTAAGAATCAGTCTTTCATTCCTTTATAACATCTTTTTGTACCACGTGGCAAGAGACTAACACTATCAAAAAACGCAAAACTAACTCACCTTTTTCGCAGCCCTTTCTGGCGAAGACATCACGTTAAGACGTCGATTTTTACCCGACTACAGGTTGGAATCGACTTGCTGAACGGTGTCCCAACGTAATATTTTCCATAGAATAAGGTCCGCTTGAAATCGGTCATAAAACAAGCCTTGATCTCTCACAAAGGTAAGAAAACCACAAGTCTGTCAACTCTCAACCGGCGGCCATTTTTCTTTCCTTCTCGAGAGCATTTTCTCACCAGGAACCAATAACATTCACGGAAACCTACCACGTGATTTTTTTCGCGGCGCCTGCGCAGACATTTTTCGCCAGTCAACTCGTCCACGCAAAAGGAATCATGAGCATGCGCAACCCCGTAACTTGGAGAATTCTTAAGAGAATTCTAATTTTGATAACGTGAAGAAAAAAGGTGGATTTTGAGGCATTTTCAAACGATAATTGCGCGTGTTCCACTCGGTGAAATTTTTTTAAAATTGGAACATTTGTAGGATTTCTGTGTTTTTCAGTCATATTAAAGTAAGAGTAATTTTTGTACATGCACTTCTGCATTAATCGTCGAAAACGGA
>Ga0126336_10000716_pt1 | contig 14894 bp, 4 predicted proteins | sample SidCmetagenome_FD_92530 | JGI IMG/M metagenome (GOLD analysis project Ga0126336, IMG submission 92530) | Coral microbial communities from El Islote,Puerto Morelos, Mexico - Siderastrea C C metagenome | ecosystem: Host-associated > Invertebrates > Cnidaria > Coral | place: El Islote,Puerto...
ACCACCCCACCCCTTGTACCACGGTGGGGGTACTTTAAGTTTAAGTTTAATGATACTTTATACCAACTGTACAATAATATAATACATAAGAAAAATAAATAAATAAATAAATAAATAAATAAAAGTACAGTAGGCAAAGGAAAGCAATAGGGGGAAACTGAATTCCCATATGGTGTGACTTTGCTTGTGCGTCCGAGGGTTAACAAAGGTTCACTATAAACACTTTATTTGACACACATCGTGGATATTGTTCTCCATAGCGTCAGCATTGACAGTGTCGAAAGAGACCAGTGTGGCGAGAAAGTGATAATTTGAAAACATGGATTGAACAGAGCGGGGTTGAAGTATTTATATTTAAAAGGTGCTGATAATTGAGAAAACAAAAACACTTTCAATTTCCTTAACTTACGTAAGCTGCAGTCAAACACATAAGGAATGATTCCATTGTCCCACAGCAATGTCTTTTCCCGCGCGGCAGCCGGTGGTTTTAGCGCGAAAATTTCGTCGTCTGGTCCACTTGGTATCTCGAGCAGAACTCTCTGGTGGTCAGTGAGTTTCATATCACCGTACAACCAGAAATCCGGCTTGAGCCGTGGGCTGGAATTTTCTTCTGTTAAAATATACAAGGAAAAAGAAGGTATTTACGATTTGCACTGTCTTATAACTTGTGCAGAGCGAAGCTAATGGAATGAGTCAAATGCGCACAATTTTTTTTGTCCGTTGCGCGTTTTTTCGAATGACTTCATTACAATGAAATCTTGAGATGCTTATTACAGCTGATATCATTGCTGGGACGTTAAAACATGTTGGGCAGGGAGATCAATCTGTCACTTAACATGACGATTTTGAAGGAAGGCCAATTTACCGTCAGCGCATTTATAGACCACCCGTACGGATTTTTTCCAAGCAAACGAGGCGCGTGATTATGTTCGAACCACGTCAACCACGAATCACAGTCAACGATTCATCAATCGATATGGGCTGTAATTTTTTTTAATGCAAACACTTTCACTCAAAGTGTTTGATATGGGCTGTAATGATTTGAAAAAACCTTAACATTTCAATGAATCACCATTTTTGTCAAATCGTTTTTTTTTTCTAGGAAATGCACATGCGCACTCTGATCTTCCGCCAGCTCGATCCACGGATGTTCTTTGTTTGTCCCAGTATCCAATTTTTGGTTATAAATAACTCAGTAGACACACAGAAAATATTTTCTTAATCTTGACTGTAAAATTTCAAAACAACAGGATTAAGGTTACAACTTTCTCATAATGAAGAAAACCTTAGTTTTGAGAACACGAGTGACGTCATACCCGTCTTAACATCCAAACGGATGCACATCCTGTTAGAACGTGAGTCACATAATTATTATTTTATAATTTCTGATCATGCACGTTTTTTTAATTATTTCACTTACAATTTGCAAAACACGTTTACATTTAGCAACGAGAAAAAGAACCAACCTAATTCATTGAGTTAATTATTACTATCATTTCTTTTCAAACAAAGTCTTTTGTCACTGTTTTCCCCTCCGTTTCTAATCTGGTCTCACATCTGGTTCATACTACAAAATGAGTTTTACTTTTTCAGGCTTAATCGTCGCTAGGTACCTTCGTCTTCATTGTCGCTTGGTAGCTCGGCGGTTGACAGTGATAAACTGGACACCATCAGAAACCAGGTCGACAATTGCAGCCTCATTTTGTCCTTTTGAAAAAGAGACACAGATTAATAATAACAGCAATTGCTATCACTTCATTAAATAACGCCAAAGAGAAATAGTTTACCGGCAAAATTTATGAAAATTCCGCTTGGAATAAGTCGCAAAACAGACAGCACCACCTCAAGGACGACTCTGTAGATTCCATTTGAGTGGTCACACTTTATGTTGACCATGCAAAGGAAAGGTTAGAGCCACCATGTGCCACGTGAAACAACACTGGAAAGTACCACTGAGTATCTTTCACTTGAATGGTAATACTTGAAGATTTCAGTCTACAGAATCCGGTACAAGTTAGACCTCAAACACGAGATTATGCAACCCTTGCAAAGAAATTGTTAGTGATCCTTACTTAGCTCAGCAGCGCCTATTATGTTAGAGCAAAAATTCACTAAAAAGTGCCCCAACCTATAAAAAAAATGCACATAAATTACTTAAAGTGAATCAAAGTGAATGTAACGTCAAAAACGGTCAATTTAAGGGAAAGACATGTTTTCCTTACTTATACTATGCTTGGTAATATAAAGAGACGCTTGAACCTGTAGTCTTGTAATTGGTGGATACAAAACAACGTACAATTCTTCTCCAAACAGCAGGGTTTACCGCCTCCCTGGCTTGCTTGCAAGAGGACAACAGCGTCTCGCGAATCAGTTCGTGTGCATCTCAAAGACCACACAGATAGAAAACAAACGCTTTAAAGAGATTTGAGCTGGTTTGTTTCCACAGAGACACAAAAACGTCATAAAAGACTCATTACCGACAAGTTTCTTTGAAGAGCAAGCAAATATCTACAGCGTCCTTTTATAATGAAAATTTTTTCTCTATAGAGGTGTCCGAGAATTGACTAATTTTTCACATTATAATTGCGATTACAAAACAAGGACTGTAACAAATATCATCAAAATCTTGCTGTTCATTACATTAGCACCAACCCCACAATGTAAAATTGTTGTTATCTCAGAAACATAGCTTGCGATAAATCGAGATAAAATTGAAGCTTCCATGCATTAGGTTAGCTGATTTGTTGACATTGAATACCACAGCTTTCATAGGAGGTTATAGCCGACTTTGTGAATTATTATTTCATCTTTTTTTATCTCTTTGTTCTCCAATAGTTCAATGGAACTTCACTACAGCAATTTAATTTGCAATTTGCCAATTCCTCACAAAAATACTAAACAAGGGTTACTCTTTCAGTGGCTTTATTGTCATTCAAAAACACAGCTTTTGTTGTGTAGAACAATCAATCGGCAAAAACAAAACTTATCAGTAAAAAGGACAAGTAAATAGTTCGTTGAAATAATTGTAGGTGTTATTGTGCTAATTTAGTTTTCGATAAAGTTCCATTGATAATATTCCATTGAAGTCTTTAACTCTTTGTTTCAACAGAAAGTGAAGCTATGAACTCGCGCGCTCAATGCAATTAAACGTTTCTAGTCGGAATGGGCCAGTTTAAAGCCGAAATAGTCATTTAAGCTTCCAAATCATCTTCTGATCAGAAAAATCTGCAAATTAGTTTAGCAATGAAAATGTCAGGTGAATAATTATTGCTCATAAAGGACCTAATGAAGCACAATGCGTAATCGTTTTTACGCTTTAGTCCTTTCCGGTCTCAAAGTCAAAGCTAGGACTAGTACGGTACAACCTGGTTCTTAATTTTGAAGGTTACAAGAATTAAGCGGTGTATTCTGTATGACATGTTCTTCGTAATGATAGGAATGTCTACAAAAATATTTCAATACAGTAAATTGTATAGATTCTGTGGACTAATTGTATAGAAGTAATTTACGTAGACAAATTTGTTTCCTGAATTTCCATATGAAAGCTACCGAGCTGCACTTTCCGATAGTTCTGTTTATTTTTCACATCTTAGAAAACTAAAGCCACGACCATCTGCAATTCCGGTCGAATGTTCCAACCACTGAGCTACAGGAAGACTTGTACCGAGCGAGCTACCAGGTCATTTTGTAATGGAGTTTACCCTCACAAGAAAGGCCACCGATGCAATTGTTTATTCGGCGATGCTATGTCGTGACATTGCCCCTTTAATGTAATTGCAGATAAGGTTGCTAATCTTTACATCTCGGAGATAAGAAACGCTCCTCCAGTGTTAGGTAGGTAAGAGCTTTAGTCAGTTGGACGGAGGCGGACCGACTCATTAACTTGATTACTCTTCAAGAGAAAGGTTAAGAGGATCAAAACTGCAAAAGTACCAAACAGAACAGAGCTTCCGATCCGATATCTAATATACATTAGGTGCCTAGACACTTTCAGTAGTGTACTGGTGTTAAGCATGTCTGGCTAAATGTCAATATGCAATATGTCATCCAAAATCCCATCAATTTTCGATCGGCCAACACAAAGTGTAAGCCAATATAAGCCAATATGGGGCCTGACATTGTTGGTCAAAAAAAAATGCTGGCTAACAATGTTTGAATGTTTAAAAGCTGTCCAACAAGTGCTTATCTGGGGAGAGGCATTCTCAAAATTAGACGGCGATTATTAAATTTCCCCTTCAACTGAAACCTCAAGAAACCAGCTGGAATTATGGGTTATTTATTCTTCTTTTCAAGTCTCTCTTTCTGCTTTTTGGTGAAGGAGTTGTTGTTGTTGATATTTCATAACACTATAAGCAGAAATACTTTATGAACACAACCGTTTGTGTTACCGATAATTGAATGCTTCATTTTTAGTTTATTTCTACAGATACTTGTTTGTGTTGGAACAGTCGAGAATTGGTAGGTGATGAGAACAATTTAACTGAAGAGTAATTAAAGTTGAGTTCTTTGTGGAATGAGACACCTGAATAAGAACAGCTATTTATATTTCCTCCTGTTTTCAAACGCGCATGTGGTATTGGTAATGCGCTGATATAACAAAAAATCAATATCCTCACAGACTCATCGGAATGCATTCTCTGTAGGTGTAAAAATAGACACATTTTTTAACAAAAAAGGAAAGACAGTCAATTTCTTTGTAAAGTAGCTAAGAGGATTAGAAAGCTATCTTCAGTGTATTTTACTTTGCAGCGATTCACATGTTCAACTACGAAAACAAACGTTAATTGAGGATGACAAAGAATGAACTGACAGTCCTCTTAATCGCATGTTTTTTTTTTCTGACATTCTTGTTAGATTTTTTCGTTTTCTTTGTAACCGGCAAACATCTCACAATTGTATTTAAACCAGAAATTCTTAATTAAATTATTTCTAGTTTGGGAAGCATACTATGTGTTCGGTTAATGGTATATTACATATCCGTTGTATTGTCCGGAAGCTGTGGAAGATTTGCTAGTCTCAAACGGAAACAAAGCGTCGAACAGGCAACACTAGTCTTAAAGCGAGAACCGAAAAAAGCGAGGGCGCGCGAAAATGTTGAGCGCTGCAGAGGAGACTTCTATGGGCATGCGCGTTTGCGTCGTCTTGTGTACTCTTTATAATAGCTAGCATCTTGATCAACTGCTCGATGAAAAGAGGGATGCTCTATCCGGCCTAGTCTAAGGACGACCACGATTCTCACATTAGCGCCAGTGTATGTTTCATTGACAGGCATAACACACCATCGACCAAAATCGTCTACCCAATAAATTCAGACATTATTGAATCAAGAAACAAACAATCCTGGTTAATTGTCGCACAATGGAGTCCAAACACGATGCCCGGCTTTCGTCCCAAGCTAAAGAGTTATCTGTAGTCGCTAACTTCAGAAAAAAAATCCCATCCCCTTGCCAAATGGGTAATTAAAGCAAACACCTTAGCATAGTTCTTAAATCTAAGTCTTCTTGCATTTTCATTTCACACAAGAGTATACTGATTGTTTTGAAAAACTTGAAGGCAATGGAAACATTGACCTACCGCAGTTAGTAGTTCTATATCCGCGGGACAAGCTGAGCGTTGAGGATCATTCAGTGTTCAAAAACTTTGAGATATTATATGTGAAGAAATGCACGAAGTATCTATTACGGATTTAGTGACTTTTGTTTTCTTTGCAGCTGGATCCATGGCCAAGGGCTTAATTCAACGGGGTTAATAACGATTAGAGGCTCTATATAGAGTAGTATTAAGAGAGCAGAGAGCCACATCAACTCGGTAGGTTACAATAGCGGATCCAGACTTTCTTAACCCCTTGGGCCCTGATATGAAAGTACATATTCTCCATACATTTCTCATAGAACTAGTAAGGAGAGTTTGTTTACATATGAAGACAACAAATCTTTGATGATCACTTCCTTTATTCTCATCACTTGAATGCTTGAACAAGTAGTGATAATGTAAAGAGAAATTTAATTTTCGTCACTGTTAGGGTGCAGCCTCCTCCCCCGTCCCTCGTAGAGAGGCGATCGTGTAGTGCATGGTTATCGCAATGGACTTTCAATCGGAAGATCATGGTTTATTTTCATGCTTCAGGGCCGGGGCACTCAGTGGATCGTTTCGGTGGAAAATCTGTTCGGAAAGCATTAAACGCCTCAGAAACTCGGAATTAATCGTTATGAAAAACTAAAGTTTTCTTTGACAAAATATAACCTGAAACTATCGAAACGTGCCAAGTTTTATTCCTTTTGTTTTTGATAGTGCAAAATAAGGTCAGGTAGCATTTTCGGAAAGCCAACAGCAGCTATGAAATTCGGGAAATATGCTCCGCTTAGAAAATAGTCTACGAATATCTAAAGCATCCGAAAAGATCAACCTGTGACAGCTTACGCAAAGATTCCTTTAAAAGACCCTGAAACAATCATAGAAACAGGAAATGTCATTTAAGGTATTTTGCTTAAATTTTCTCTTTGGGTGCCCCTGATGCTTGAACCTTCTCGATAAAAAAGAAATGCGAAACTTGCAAAACCTAGATAAGTTTAGATTAGAAAACGGACAAAAGCCAAGACGAAATTAACCTGAATTTCCTGGATGCTAGCCACCGTTATTGACTCAGAATAGCATGGCGATGGCCTCCATGCAGTTTCGTGAATAATTCCTGTTTGAATTTTAGCGAAAAATAGTTGAAGCCATAAATCGTATTTTCTCGTGACATCCGTTGCAAAGCTTAGCGTAACATTTCATTAACTGTCAAACTATAACAAAAAAAATCGGTTTAGTGAAAAATCCTTGCTAAAAACCTGCGGATGGAGCCATTGTTGTGCGGTTATCCTTTATCGACTTAAAAGCGTGAAGTATTTAAACTACTTTGTAGCGCACGCAAATTTATTTATGCCTCAAAGATCCAAACGAAATTCCATATTGAGAGCTTACTGTATAGAAAATTGCAAAAATCTTTACCTTAATCTGTGAACACTTTCTCAAGTGAGGTTAAGACGAAAACAGAAGCTAGTGAACGAAAGGGGAAAGGTGGGGAAACCAAACTACTGGGTGGGGTACGGAAGGGGGAAATATCCTCGCTTCCATCCTCGCAGCCTTTTCTTTTTGCGCTTTCTATCCCTCTAGAGGGACAGAAAGGGCGAAAGGAGAGAGAGGGTCACTGGTTTTGTCTGCCTGTACGCTGCCCCCACCAACGCTGTCTTTTATTTTTTATTCCATATCGCGGTCATTTCCTTCATAAGAGTCTGTTCAGAGCAGGTGTATTGTGATTAGCCATTCTCACCTATACATAGCCCACCGCGTAATACAATTTCAGAATAATCCTTTAGCAAGCAGTAAAAAAATCATTTGTAGGTGAGCAACCCTTGTCAGTTACTAAATCAAACAGTTTTAAAGTTACCATTTACTTAATAGGTACGTATATGTTTGCTTTTTCTTTTGTGTGATTTTCACGTCACAACACATTTGACCCCTGCCCTCAGCCCAGGAGAGCAGGGAAATTTGCTCCCGGAGATCTCAAGCAAAAACAAATTGTCAACTGAAACCAGGCATTCTCGTCCTCTTTGCACCCTCAGGCATAGAGAATCCCCCTTTATTTGAACCTGGCCAGTTGGCCCGTAATCTTCAAGGAGCAAAAGTTAATTGAGACTAAACTCGCCATGAAAACATAACGCATGAAGAATTGATCTGGGAGTGATGCCTCTGTCTCTCTCACGTATCTTAGACTACTAGAGCCAAACTCAACTCAAAAGAGCTTTCATGCCTGTAATACTTACCAAATAGTTCAATTCTCTCATATTTAAGCTTCAGTGAAATACATGCATTATAAGACATAAAACTTGTCAAAAAAAAACTTCCTTACTTCTCTTCTGATTGGGACTGAAAGCTCGGAATAAAGTCGAATCTAATGCATCTGACTGACTAACAAGAATGACTCTTTTTGATTGGTTAAAATAGCTCTAGTTTTGAGTGTCATAAAAAAGCGAAGCACAGATGAAACGTACACGAGTGATATTAGAACGATTTTGAAGTGCGCTGGAAATGTGGCTAGAAAATCAGGCGACTCGACTGCTTGCTAGCATGGATTGTATAGATCGCAGGTAACATTACTGTAAAGGCAAGGCTATATCAAATTAACATGAATATAATAAAAGAACAAGCACAAAACATCATTATTGGGTTGCACCGAACAAAGAAACCGATAAGTGGGTTCGATTGCGAGTCATAGGGCTATTGATACAGAAAACATCCTCTGTCATTGTGTTTTGTGTTTTGTTCTGTTTTGTGTTTTGTGTTTTGTGTTTTCTCTGTTTTGTGTTTTGTTTTTTAGAAATTTTCATTTGAATGGTCACACTTAAGGACTTTTTCCATAAACTCGAAAACTGTCAACTGTCAAAAGTTAGAACTGCCCATGAATTTGAAATTTGGAAGGAAAGACGTCAATCAACTGGTTTTACTGTCGACTCGAACCCTTTTAATACGGACACCAAAGGGGCAGTGATGAGTGTCCCCGTTATGCAGGTGTCTGTATTACTTGCAAGAGAACCCGTAAGTATAAATCTTGTGACATATAAAAATGAAAATATAGTCCTTAAGAAAACGAGAGAAGTTAGCTCTGAAACTGATCGCGTACACTGAAGCTTAAGACGACGAAATAATAGGTTACTGAACAAAAGGGGGGAGTCAAGTTATCGAATCCCCAAAACTGTCCCGCGTACGCTAAAGCTTAAAACAGCAAAACAATAGGTTAAGCCATCTGACCGCACTGGATACCGGTTTTGGTATAACTACAAGGCCAAACCGCGGTGATGCGTACCCATTTCTGTTAAATTTCCTTAAAAAATAATAGCCGTTGATGAAAACAATTACCTTCGCTCCTTGGCCGAAGTATTCCTAACTCAAATACCATCTCCGGTCAATTTGTTTTTTATGACCTTGCAGGAGATATTTCACTTGGTATGTTGACACTGTGGAGAAGTGTTTCTATTATAGTTCCCCGGATAGTTATACCCACCAAACATATACCATTACCATTCTTAAAAATCCAGCCGCTTTTCCATACTTTTGCGGTGCTCAGTAAGTTTAAGTGAAGTTTATTTACCAAAATTGCTAAAACCACGCCCTTTGCGCAGAGAAATGAACCAAGATAACAAAAAGAAATCCATTCATCCGACATCGGTAGATATTAAGAAGCGATTAGTGGTTGTACCGCTTCAGTAAAGACCTGCGCCGAATCGCCGAAGTTTTGTCACCGATTACATAACGTATACGCCGTGTGGCTGCGCAATTTCATCTGATATTGCTAAGAACGCATAGGCAATGCCTATGGCGAAAGGGGTAAAATAAGGAATAGACTCCTCGATAGTTTCTGACAGTGAATCGTTAAGGTAAAACACATTTCCGGTGAATTGTCGACTCGGTTGGAAGCGTATGTTTGTACAAGGAATGTGACAGGTGAAGACTTAGCCGTGAGTGGTTTAACTTTTCGGATCCGTTGCGGGCGTAATGTATACCCGTAGTGCGCATGAGAACAACAGAATAAACAAAAGATGAGGTATTCACTATGCTCTGCGGTCAGTTTCCAGTTGAGAAAAACGTACTAAGAAACTCAAGCCGATCACGTCTCTTACATTTCAGCATCGAGATTCACAGAATTTTGGATTTTTTCCCATTTCGCGCCTGAAAAATGATCTCGTGACTCATTGAGTTGGAAGTATGGGAGAAATGCAAAACAGGTGGCAAAATTAACTTCAAAGTAATATGCAATACCCTCTATCCATTAGAGCACTAAAGGGAACCTTGCTGCGATAAAAGATTGCTTCAAGCATTTAACATCTATGCAAGCAGAGCTATTTTATTCTTATAATAATATTCCTAAATCACTCATCCTGAGATAAATGATTTCCGTAATGTCAATTTCGTTTTGAAGAAACATGCGGGAGCTATCAGTTTCTTAACAATTCGTGATTTTAGTTGGTACGAAAAGAAATTTTGCGCCTCAGGTCAATTTGCAAGAGGTGTTTACTTTCCTGTCATGCGTAGAGTAGATGGAGTTGATTATAATAAAACGGCCTCTTTTTTGTTTTGAAGCAGGGCCGGGGGAACCTATGAGCGCCGGATTCGAAAACTCTACGTAGATTACGCAAAAAGGCAAACAGGTATGACTCGCGCTAGTGTCTGGTAACTCCGATTGCATCAAGTGTTTTTAAAATTCCAGGTGCCTCCTTAATGCTTTTTTGATGGTATTAAAAGTTCAATTCAAAGCACTCCAGTGACAAGATGCTACCTTTAAGGCACACGAGCACTCATTTCGATTTACTCGATTTGTGAATATCAAAGCAAAATACACCCAGTGCCCTGAAACTGTTCGTTAAACTTTCCGATTCTTCTTCAAGTTCTAAAAACATGCCCAGTTCCGCGTCGAGCTTCAAGTTGAATGACATCTGTTTTGTATAAAATTCCATGTGGTTTTTTGGCGCCACATATACTGAGAGCGTGCGCACACCCATCTCTGCCTTGAAAATATACAGGGAATCTCCAAAATAATGACGTAAACATACAAAAAATAATCTGTGGAAGACAGCACAAATTAACGACTGCATAGGCAGACATCATATAAACAGGCATTCTAAAAACGAGCTTGGGTGAAACTTTTGCAGACAAACGAACGTTTCCTGTTTCATCGACTCGACGTTTGCAGTTCCGATTCTCGCATGCAATCGAATAAACATTTCCTAATTGCACACGCCAGCTCTCAGTTCATTTTTTTACGCGCATGTCAACCATGACCCAAGTTGCCTACCGGTAAAACTCAAAAATGCGGCAAATTATTATTGCAAAATGTACATACCTCACCAAGATTCAAATGAGATAGCCTTTCATTTAACGAGATGGGGAATAAACTACAGTTCTCCGGTTCACATCGGCTATTATGTTATTACAAGCTGAAAAACAATCGCTTTATTTCACGTGCCTAGGTTAAAGGTTAAACCGCTGACTAGTTGCAGGTCTTTGGTTTCAAACAAGAGATATCATTATTTCTTCGCAATTCGCCATTTAATCCGAGATTGACACTTGTAAATAACCATACAGTTCAGTTTCCCATGACACAACCGCGAAATACAAGTAACATTATTGAAAATCCTGTACTAATATACTTAGATAAATGCCAAAATTAGACAAACTGATATCGCATTTATATCACCAAGAGTTCTTCAAAGCCGGATATTTTGCCTAGCTTATGCAAGCTTATGTTAAAACAATGTTTAAAAAATATCCCTTTCTTGTAAGATACTCGTTTTGAGCTTCTTTTACATGAAAGCGTCATTGTCTAGGGATAAATTTAATCCAGGTCACTAAAGGCTGGAGCTATGAATATACAGTAGAACATTGTTGCCCCTCAGAATTACCCCTCACCCCTTTGTCATATCTCAAGAGCACAAGAGGGCGAGAACAATTAGGAGAAAAATGGAACTGTTCCAAAACTTTCTACATCAAGCCGAGCGAGAACATTAGCTTCATATTTTGACATGTTAATTAAATTACAATTATTCGGCCCCTCGTGGCCGAAAGAAGATGTTGAAAATGCGAAGACAAGTTGTATATATGAGTCATTCATAAATAGGTCGTGATGTTTTGATTGTTTCGTGTGACAAGCCGGAAAGGATTTTTTCTCTGATCTAAAAAGCTTGACCTTCGAAATCACTCAGTTGAGGTATTAATTTCGAGATCTCCTGAATTGATCCTCAAGCTAGGTAAAGGAGCGACTGCCTTCTAAATTTATCACACTAAGTGAAACATCTTGATGTGAATTTTGGTTTGATTGCCGACGCGGACTTTCCTCTTGCCCTAAAAGAACCCCTAAAAGTAATTACTTCCGCTTCATATCGGAGTAATGACTTTTCAGATTTTAAGTCGTGGCTCTTCCTTTTGTGTTCTCAAGTTGGACAATTCAGCTCAGGTGGAAACGTTTTTTATCTGTGCTGTCGGGTGGGGCTCAATATTTTTGAAAACAGAGCCGTTCTTTAGTATTAAATGCGGATGCTCTGGGCGAAAACTTAAATATGCTCTTGACAATTCAAGTTTACCTATGCAATGTTTCTTTCAACTTCTATCACTCAATCGCGACCCGGCAGCAAATTTAGAGACATATGTTAGCAGAGGAACATAGTAAGAGACCTGCTGACAGATTTTAGTAGATCCCTTGCAAGTTGCGTCGATGCCTGGGCACCGATGTTGAAATTGCAGCGTAATTGAAGAAGCGCTCCTGCTTCTTACTTTGCTTTGCTAGACGTAATCGAGGATCACGTTCTGCATACACGTGAACGCGTGCAAATAAGACGTGATCTAAACAACAAAGAAGGCGTTCTTTCTTTCGTTTTCGATTTATCCTACGTGCAGACGCCTCCTATTCGTGAAGCAAAGGAAATAGGAGACGTCTGCAAGCAGGTTATTTTCGCTTAAGGTGCGCACATGTTGACCGCTGACAAGGCCAAGAGCGACGAAGATTCTGGCTTCAAGATTGGTCGCGCATTCTTTTAGTGGCATACAAGCCAAGTGTAGGCCTATACACATTTTTAAGGTTGAGAAAAGTTCGTCACAAAAGTATATGTAAAGTACAATCGCTTGACGAGTTGTTAGGTCTTATCGGGAAGCACCCAAAGGCCCTTTGGGAAGTAACTTTTGACCATGGGACTTACAGTAAAAACCCGCATATAAGAACCTAGAGATTTAAGAACCTACAGGCTGAAATTTGGCATTTAAATACCCAAAAATATAAGAACCTGTTCAGCCTGGCAAAGAAAAACAGGTTCTTATACAAAAAAATCACTCCAATTTTGATGGTCAAAATTCTGGATTTTAATTGTGTGAGAAACTTCTGACAAAAAGTTATTGTGTTTATAAAGCAGGAGTCGTGCAGATCTGTCTACCCATTTTTAACACAAATATATATATCTAATAATTAAGAAAATATAGCAATATAAATACATACATACATACATTATGTATTAGTAGTACAATGTTTCTGCCCAACCTCTGAAAAATAAGAACCTATTAAGAACCTAATCAGCCTGAATTGTGAAAAACTACCCTAAAATATAAGAACCTGTTCAGCCTGACCTCGAAAATTCTAGGTTCTTGTATGCGAGTTTACTGTATCCAAAGCAGGGTATGGAGCTTTGCCCTTTTGGCCGGGGAAATGGCCAACATTTATTAAGTTAGGTCTGAAATAGGGAACGAAAACTTACACACTACCTTCGAGCTCAGACCTACCAGCCCCACCCTCAAAATTCCCACTCACCCCCCCTTCCACACATACACACACACACACACAATGTATCTTACAGAATCATATTTTAAAATCATCTTGTTTCTCGCGACAGGACTTCTCGTAACGATAGCGCGCACACAAGACTGCGATAGACTGCAGAGAAAGTTATGTCCTTGGACTGGTGAACACAAAAAATGTTAAATTACAGCGGTTAAATTATAGAATTGCATTCCAGTAACTTAAACGTGTTTACAAATGGCTACGGCGTAAATTAGGTTATTCACATACTCTCTGGAAACTACTTAAATAGGATTAATAAAAGGACGAAGTGAATAAAAACTTACTTTGCATCTGCTTTGAGGAATTCGGTTGAGAGGCAAGCGGCCAACCGAAACCAATGACAAACAAGGCGCTAGCATAAAAGATTTTCTTGCTTTAAGCTATGACAGGACGCAACATTGCGTGAACATAATAACAAAAATATGAAAATCTACGACAAAGACACTTTGATTTGAAAGCGAGTAACACAACGAGAAACTTGCAGGTTTGTTGATCGAGAAAGCTTAGTTTAATGCGGAGTGGGGTTTTAAATCAAGCAGACTACTAAGCAGTCACTTTATTCTCTGAAAACTCGCAGACGAGCGTCCCAATTTCTAAAAATGGGGACACCCGCGCGGCGTAAAGCACTGAAAGCGTGGTTTGCGACGTGCGAGCTTCACACGCTCGTAGATGTCTCTTCCCAGAACCCACTCTCCGTATTCGCACTCTCTCCAGGCTTTTTCGTCTAAGACCGCGCGGGTGTCTACGCAGAAGCAATTTACTCAAAAATACGGCTGTTTTGCAGTCTAAAATTTGAAAAACAAGACCTTTTTTGATGCAGAGTAGATCAAATCGCTGAAAGTAGCAAGGATGTGCCCAGAAATAGCTTCTTTTTGTTCAAGTACTCCTTGCTTGGGGAAAAAGACGGCTTGAAATTGAAGCGAGCTGCGGGATATCATGAATATGAGAGCGCAGTCTGGGTGAAGGAAGTGGAATTCGCAATAAAATTTGTTTGCGGGACTCGCGATAGTATTACGGAAAACTATGTCAGGATGTGCGTGCTGCAACAGGAAATCACGCGACTCCACTGACCTCCCACAATAAACGTAAATATACAGTTTTTCAGGTTGTTCTCTGTGTCGTGTTATTGTCTCTCTTTACCTAAGTGTACAAATCGAGTGCCTTCGAACTAATGTTGGGGTAACCTACAATAAACTAACATCCAATCCACGAGGGAGTAGTCAGTAATACTCGTAGTAGCCTTACACTACAGAAAGCGCAGTTAAACGTCACGACTGTGTGGGTAGCTTACGCTGTATGCGACTTAATTTACTTTTGCACCTGTTTAGAAGACTACAATAAGTGTCTAAGTTCCTGAGTTGGTGAAATGAGCGATCATGAGATTCACACCTTTTGCGTTGGCTTCAAATGCATTCCGTTTTTTTTTTTTTTTTTTTTTTTTTATAGTTTAAAGATGCTCGCTTTTTTGATATTGTTTCCTATGTCAGGTTTTTCCCCCGGGAAAAAGTCCAGAATACGCCACCAAAACGCAGCG
>Ga0126336_10000717_pt1 | contig 14890 bp, 6 predicted proteins | sample SidCmetagenome_FD_92530 | JGI IMG/M metagenome (GOLD analysis project Ga0126336, IMG submission 92530) | Coral microbial communities from El Islote,Puerto Morelos, Mexico - Siderastrea C C metagenome | ecosystem: Host-associated > Invertebrates > Cnidaria > Coral | place: El Islote,Puerto...
ATCAGCCCGTAAAAAATGAATCATGATTTACGTGAAAACGCTCTTACAGATTTTTCCCTAATTTCGCATACAAGTTGTGTAGGTTGAGTAGTTCAAATAGTTCAAGTTTCGTCATGAAGTGTCAGACTAGTTTTCGAGATATTCTACATTACTTAAAATGAGGGGTTGTCCATTACCGTTGCTATGGTGACAGCTGTTGCTAGGAAACCAGTGAGAAAATAAACTTTGATCATTTGTTGAAAAGGTGGTAGTATTAAGGAAATCGAAGTTTATCTTCTATGCGAAATTTTGACTTCAAAAGATACACTCCAAGGCCTAAAAAATTTCACTGTAATACGTTGGGTAGAATAATTCAAGTTCATTCTTGCCCTCAGAAATGTTGCTTAACGCGCGCTTCAGTGTATTTCAGGCAATTTTCACTTTGAAATGATCAGCATACTGCTCCTCGATAGAATCCATTCTTTGGGAATTTTTCGAAATTTTACTTTCTTTCGCGTTTATTCCCTTTATTCTAAGCTATTTTGCCCTTCACTTCACGTTAATGTCCAATACCTAAATAAACACAAGCGTTAATTTTCTGTAATAACGTAACTTGCGGGGACTTGTAACTCTGCACGCAAGTTGGTCCATTTGTAGACAAGTGACTCAACCCGCGCAATGCTGAATTGAGATGGCTTTTTGTCTTCTAGCTTTGTGTCTACACATGAATTCGTTTGGACACCCAAAGCTATCCCACTAATCCCTTCGTTTTTGCTAAATGGACTCAGTTAGAAAAATTGTAACGATATAATACGGTATGCAAACAAAGCTATTTACATAGAAGACTGGAGTAGATTTCTTTTCTTTTTATTTTGGCTTGAAAGTATTTTGTGTAGTGTGGGCAAGGGACACTGTTCGCGGTAAAGCTAACAAAGCTGAGTAACGATACGTATCGTCAACCCACAGGTGCTCGAAGAGTCTGTTCTGTAGCTGTATTGGCTACCTATGCTGTTAATTTCTCTAAATGTTTTTCTTTCCTCTTCATTCAGTGAACATGTACCTACTCTTGTCTTGTCTTGTTCAACTTCATTATAATTGGCCTTAGCAGGATGCTTGAGACGACCGAGGATCTAGTAGATGGCCAGGGGCTACCGTGTGTGTGGTTTTTTTTTTATTCACTGGGGTATTTTTTCTAAAAAATCAATGACTGATACGTGTTACTAAGGATCCAACTGACCAACTTGTGGTTGTTTTATTCACTTCAACTTCTGTTTATCGAGCACGTGTTCTAAAACCATTGTTGCATTTTGCTGCAATACTTTTCAAGTCTTCGCTTTTATGAAAAAAAATTACTGACCTCTCATCCCCCACCGGCTTCCTCTCGCGCCTAAGGAACGTAGTCTCAAACCCGCTAGCAGGCTAGAGTTCTGACCTCTGACTTGTTGTTTGTCCCTTCGGCTATATTCGCATGTTTTAATAAAACCGATAAAAATGATGCAGATTACCGACCTACTGATGGTATATCTCTACATACAATGCGAGCTATTTTTACGGGAGTTTATTACTTCAGTGTTCTTTCTTAGTAAGTTGTGAAAGAAATTGTTGGTGTCCTCGGCAGAGTTCTTAGCCTTTGTGCAGCCATCTCTTTTTCCTGTTGTCATTCAGTCAACATCACACAATTACTGCAGTTTGAGATAATTTGTTCTAGATAGCGGGCGATTCAAGATAACCGAGTTCGACATTAAATGACTGAAAAATAGTAAACAGATCCAATATTTTTTTTTAGTTTTTCTTTTCGCCGGATTGAAGTCAGCGCGGTTTTACTGTAATGCACTCGTTTTCTCCCATTCTTACTGGAAATTGCATATTGATGCTATGCAATGAGAGACAAGTGACGAGGGCGTATAAAGTTACCGTCACACTAAAGCGTACAACTGATAGACAAGAGATGCTGAGCTTAGGGATTTTACAACGCAATCGAAGCGATCAGGCTAGAAAGAGAGAGAGAGTGATTCTGGGACAAATATGTTGCCATTTGGAAATGTATTTTTATTGTGACATGAAAAGCAAACAGTTAATGGAAAGCCCTGCTACGACTAATGATGAAATACCAATGGAAACTACAAATATCAGGCCGAATTTTGAGAGCGCCCTCTTTTTCTGTTGCGTCCACGGAAATTGTTTGCCAAGCGAAATGAAAAAAGAGCCTAATAGCAGGCCGGTCACACCAATCTAACAGATGACATGTTAGTTTTGTAGGGACGACAATGGGCTCCTAGTTGAAGGCAATGGAGATTCAAAGATCAGTGTTTTTTGAAGTGCTCTGTTTATAGAAGTCATTTGGCAAAGTCAATAAAAAGGTAAATCAAGTGCTTCTATGCACGAGCCGGGGGCTCATGTGTAAACACTTGACGTCTAGGTGGAATTGGAATTTGGAAGTGTTGGTTTTTATGGAAGGAGGAAAACTGGAGAACCCGGAGAAAAACCCTCTGAGTAAGGACGAGGACTAAGAACAAACTCAATCCACGTGCCGACCACTGGAACCGAAGCTGGGTCACAGAGGTGGGAGGCGAGTGCTCTCACCACTACGCCAACCTTGCTCCCCGAAGCAAAGTAAATAGTCTGTGGAAAGTTTTGCTCTGATGTATAACAAACGGATGACTTGTTAGGTTCGCCGTTACCAATAATGGTGCAGTCAATAGTTCGAGGTGACAAAAAGTGATCTGTTGAATGAATCTGAAACAGTTGGCAAAGCAAATAGTTGGCGGGTTTGGCTAACTTAACTTAACTTGCGATTGATGTTTTTCCTGTGGAATTCTTTTAATTAAAAAACCTACGTATCAAAAACAGTGAAAATTGCTCGACTGTGGTTGAGATGTCGCCATCATGAGTAAAAAAATCCCCAAGAATGGAAATTTCACCCATCAAAGAAAAAATTTGTGCGAACCGTATTCACACTACCGACACTAAAAGAACTGACTAAGTCATTTGAGTTCTGAGATTAATAATGACGGAGTTCAAAGTTGCAAACTGCAAAAAACTGACCCTATAGTATGTACTAGTACACAATTTAAATAGATTTTTGTTCACAACAAGGCTTGCTTGCTTTAACTTTTAGGTTTTTTAATTCATTTCTTGTTTGAGACTAAAAATGTCTTAAGTGGGTTGTGTATGATCGTCCAAGCCGGAGTGCAGACCTGAAATGGAGTGTCGTTGACAGTGACTGACTGATTTTGACAACCTTGGAATCCGGAAGTCATCTGTTAAATGATTCTGAAGTAGTATGTTTATACCCGGATTATTAAAAAACATTTGGCAAAGCAAATAGTTGGCGAGTTGGGCTAACTTATGACTCCTGCGATTGACGTTTTTCCTGTGGAATTATTTTAATTAAAAAACCTATGTATTAACATAACAACAGTGGAAATTTCTCGACTGTGGTTGAGATGTCGCCATCATGAGTAAAAAAAATCCCCAAGAATGGAAATTTCACCCTTCAAAGAAAAAATTGTGTGAATCGTATTCACACTACTGACACTAAAAAAACCAAGTCAGTTGACTTCTGAGATTAATAATGACGGAGTTTTGTTCAGGTGACACACGTTGAAAAAAATAAATGGTTTAAAGTTTTCAGTTTTTGATGTGTTTAAAGAAATCAGTTAGCAACTGGTTAGCAATGCAAACAGGAAATGGAATGTTCTGCCCCGAGGTGGAGCATAAACGGAGAACATGTTAGTTTTAGTTCGACAATAATGGGCACCTAGCTGAAGGTCGTGCACGTACGTGAAATTACAAATGATTCTGATGTGTTTATAAAGAAATCAGTTGGCAATACAAACAGTGAATGGAGGTCATGCACGTACGTGTAATAACAAATGATTTTGATGTGTTTGAAGAAATCAGTTGGCAAAGCAGTGTTGCATCAAAGTGGCTTTTTGTTTTCTATCTGTCATCACTGGCGAGTTTGTGTTGACACTCAAAGCAAATGCACCTTTGAAAATTGGTATTTCCAGACTTGGAGATTCAAATATGAATGATTTTGGAAGTGTTCTGTTCATACAAATCAGTTGGCAAGATAAATAGTTTGTGGAAAGTTTGAGTGAGTGTAGTCCTGAAATGGAATGTTGCTGTCAGTGACTGACTGTTTTTGACAAAGTACCAAGACGTCATCACTATCAGAGAAAAAGAAAGGGGCGGGGAGGGGGAGGGGGAGGGGGAGGGGGAGGGGTAAGGACAAGGGCAGGGGAAGCAAGTAAGGCTCCTTCCCGTAATATGGGTCTGGTACAGTAAACTGCAAAGAAAAATCACTACATGGTCTCTATAAATAAGCACTGCAAGATTTTTAATATTGTGTAGGCATTAGCCCAGGCAGGTTATCGTGAATTTAACTCGTTTTGGGCGCGGAGTAAAGAGTTCTACCGCTCAGTTTAGTTGTGTGTTATACTTGTCCGTAAATAGTTGAATAACACAGGACTAAGATCTACTTGTATTGCAGTCGGCATTTACGTATTTGAAACAAGCTTAAGTCAGAGGCTGAAAACGTTCGAGAGAAAATCTTGATTCTCAAGAAATGCACATTCCAAGCCATACTGGACTATGAAATATATTTTTGTTAGAGGACTCAATCCTTAACTCAATACTTGGTCAATTACTCAACCTGTGCGGTACTATTTACTTAGAACACCAGTTCAATCCGTGCTACCTCTCTACCTCTATGCTTGGATTTTAATAGATTTGAGCTTGACAATGATTTCATGACTTTATCGAAACGTTGTTCGTGTTCGTCTTCCTTTTAAATGATAATTTTCCTACAGTTTGAAACTGATGGTGGCAAGAGAAAACACTATTTTAGCTCCTAACTGATAACGGCGTTCCGAACAGATATTCTACTTAAACTGCGTCATAATCGACCCGATGGGCGACCTTATAAGCTAAATTTCATATCAAATAAAACTCTCATATAGCAACTATTCTTGCACATTCACTGGCGCTTTACAAGTACAATGTGAAATAGAAACATACTTTAAAGACATGTTAATCATCCCTTCTAAGGCGCAGTCCTAGTTTTCAAGTTCAACTGTTTTTGACATCATGATCGCATGATTAAGCTCGTTCCACAGCTGGAAAATAGCTGATGTGAAGTTGTGTTTCTGCTTTAAGTCAGTCGAAGCATAATAAACCGGTTACATTTAAATTTGGCAGTAAAAATGAGGATGATTTTCTACGTGGAAGTCACGGATAGTGTTCAGGTTATAGAGCATGGTCGGTCAGGCGTTTGTGGTAGAAGGTGTGCAGGATGTTTTAAAAATGGGTACACATTATTTTGACTGGTAAATATACGGTATTTCCTATGTTATTTAATTTGTTCTAAACCAATAGAAATTATATATAATCTGGAACATATAGTTTTGGAGTGCATACAGTTCGTCTTGTCAGTGGAAACGACAAAGAACCAAAATTTTATGATTTTGAAACCGGCTCTTTTTAAAAAATGCCTCCAACAAACCAAACGATTGCAAAGTTCTACTCTAAAGCTGAGCATAAGAAAACGGTTTAGTCTTCATGTTAGTTTTGCAGCGGCGATAATAACCGTTTAGTTGGAGTTTGAACCTCTATAACTGAAACCGTTGTGAAACATTTGTACACCTGATGTTGTCTTACGGTCTTCCAAGAACCTCTTCAGTCAGAAGATACATCGTGTACTGAAACAATTTCGGCAGCAAGGCTTATTATTAGTAGTACAGTGGAGTCGGATATCTCGAGCTTCCCGTTATCTCAAACTTGCGGCCAGGTCCCGATCATTTGCTTCAGTGTAACATTGTCTATTTCCCCCCTCCCTGATATCTCGAACTTTGGAGATATCGAAAGACCCATCAACTCGTACCAAATTTGCATTGTTTCCCCCCACCAACACCACCCCGAGGAAAGTTTTCTCATATTTTTACCCCGATATCTCGAATCAACATCGAAAAGAGGAACACTTCTCAAAACCAAGGTCTCAAAACTGGGCAAATTGACATGAGACGAGATGTATACAATTAATATGTCTTTGCCTGACTAGTCTCATTCTCGTCCACAAACCTGTCAAGGCAAATCAAGATATACCTTGTTTTCGAACTCATGAGAGTGGAATAGTGTGAATATTTTAACTTTCGCTGCTCTTTCTTTTGGCAGCCTATGGCAGGGTGTTATATATAATTAAAAAAAATTGTTAGCTGCACATAAACGCAAGTAGAATGTATGTCAATTTAGTTTTATTTTAGATACAGTGTATAGACGTTAAATATTTTAGTAAAGATTAAAAAAGAATGAAACTAGTCAGACACCAACTTCGTCATCTCAATCCTTTTTCGTGCTTCCAGGCCAAATATACGGGATAGGGGGACGTTACTGTAGAAGATAGTATGAGCATGTTACTCCTGTTTTGATCCAGCGTCACTGGTTGCCTATCAAGATTTGAATAGAATAGAACACTACTTGAAGTAAGTGCGTGGTTAGGTGTGTAAGAAACGGCTCTGACACCCAGCGTACTTTTGAACTAACCTGATCGTTAAATAGATTAGATACAGATTATTCTAAGTGACCTTGTTTCTTTTTATGCTTCTAAACAATTTAGCCTGTTCTCCGGCAGAAGGTAAAGCTCTGTCAGGTTTAATGTTTCTCGGAGTAACTTGAAAACTTACGAGGTTCCCTTGTGGGTTTACAGTGGCGATTTCGACCCTACTCTGTGGAACGAGCTTTGTTATGGATATCCAGAACAGTAGAACTTGAAACGTAGGACTCACCTCTTATGATGGCTGATTAACATGTCTTTATAGTATGTTTCTATTGCTGCATTTTTCGCATTGTAATTATAAAGCGCCTGTATAGGAATAGATGCTACACCAAAGTATTATTTGATATGAAATTTGGCTAAGGGCGCCCATCTGAAGGCCTTCATCGCCTCCAGTATTTAGATTTCGCTTTCATGGGCTGAAACAAGCGTTTTCTCATGCCAGCTTGTGTTTTGAAACATAGGAGAATCATTTTAACGTAAGTTCTAAGTAAATTTGCAGTGCTTTCTTGTAATGGACCAGTGATTTTTCGTTGGTCATTTCAGGACTACACTCACTCGGACGATCATGTACAACACACTTTAGAAATTGTTCGGTCTTGAACAAGAAATGAATAAAGAACCTTCAATAAAAAGAATCAAAACAAGCTCTATTGGAAACAATTGGGAACACAAATCTATTTGAATCGTGTACTAGTAGATCGTACTAGTACATATCGTTAGGCTCAATTTTTGCTTTTTCTTATTATTTCTTGCCTGCAGGCCGGTCAGGTTTCTATTCTTGGGAATGTTTTAACTTATGATTCCGACATCTCAACCACTGAGACCAGAAAATTCCACCGTTGTTGGGTTTTATACCTGAATTGGTTTTAGTAATTCCAAGGGAAAAACGTGAAATACAGGAATCAGTAGCTAGCAAAAAGGTATAAACATAATAGGTGCAACTCATTCACCAGTTGAATTTCGATGAATTTCCTTCACCTCCGAACTACGCCATTGTCGTCACTGCTGAACTAACATGTCATCCGTTTGTTTTTTAATGTGCACCACTACAGAACTTTCTCAGTAGAAAACTATTTAGTCTGCCAGCTAATTGCTATAAACAGAACACTTCAAAATCACTGAGATATTTGAATCGCAAATGCCTTCAACTAGGGGCCCATTGTCGTCCTTGCAAAGCTAACATGTCATCTCAGGTTAGATTGGTGTACTCGGCCTGCTATCAGGCTCTATTTTCATTTCACTTGGTAAACAATTCACGCGGGAAACGCGAAACGTCCACGTAAACAAAAAAAAGAGCGGTCTTAAAACTCGGCCTGATATTTGTAGGTCACATTGGTGTTCCTTATGCGTTTTTGCAGGGATTTCTACCATCTAGTTACCATAAAAATATACATTCTTAGTGGATGACGTATTTGGCCCAGAATCACTCTTTCTTTCTAGCCTGATCGCTTCGATTGTGAAGTAATATCGCTAAGCTAAGCGTCTCTTGTCTATCGGTTGTAACTCATTTACGCCCTCATCGCTTTCTCTTATTGCATAACATCAATGTGCAATTTCCGGTAAGAATAGGAGAAAACGAGTGCATTACAGTAAAACAGCGGGGACTTCAATCCCGCTAAAAGAAAAACTAGAGTAAAGATCCGATAACCTTGGATTTCATTACTATTTTTCAGTCATTTACTGGCTGACTCGAACTCGGTTATCTCGAATCCTTTGCTTTCTCTGAAACTGCAGTAATAGTGCGATGTTGACTGGATGACAACAGGAAAAAGGGATGGCTGTATACAGGCTATAAGTACTCTGCCGGACGTCAACATTTTCTTTCAAACTGACTTATATTATTTTTATCAGTTTTGGTAATACAAGCGAATATAACTTTCTTTGTGCGGACGGGCCAAAACAACAGGTCAAAAGTCAGAAACTACGTTCGTTAGGCGCTAGAGGGAGCCAGTGAGCGATGGGATGCTAATTTTTTTCATTAATTAAGGTGAAGACTTGAAAAGTATTGCATGGAACATCGACAAATGCAGCAAAAGGCTACAATGGTTTTAGAATACGTCCTTGATAAGCAGAAGTTGAAAGTGAATTATAAGATTGGAAACAAAGACTGAATACAACAACTGCAAGTTGGTCAGTTGGATCCTAAGTAACTAGTATCAGTCCTTGTTTTTTAGATAGAAAAACAAATAAACGCACACAGTAGTCCCTGGGTATCCAGCTTCTCGGTCATCTCGAATATCCCGTTAAGGCGCAATTATAATGAAGTTGAACAAGATAAGAGTAGGTACATGTTCACTGAATGAAGAGGAAAGGAAAACATTTAGAGATATTGACAGCATAGGTAGCCAATACAGCTACAGAACAGACTCCTCGAGCACCTCAGTGTGGGTTGACGATACGTATCGTTACTCAGCTTTGTTAGCACAAAGAAATTTGCTACCGCTCTCGCTGCCGCGAAGAGTGTCCCTTGCTCATACTGCACAGAGTACTTTCATTCGAGCCAAAATAAGAAGGAGAAACCTACTCCAGTCTTCTAAGAAAATAGCTCTGTTTGCATACCGTAACTTAAATCGTTGCAATTTTCCCAACTGAATCGTTCCCCTTGGTCAACCTTGGCAAAAACAAAGCGTGGTCACTTATATTAAGACAACTATGGAAATGCCAACCTTCAAAAGTGCACTAGCTTTGGGTGTCTAAACGAATTCGCGAAAAACCACAAGATGAAGACAAAAAGCCATTAAAAATTCAGCATTGTGAGTGAGTCACTTGTCTACCAAAGAAAAAAAATCCAAACCAACTTGCGTTGTGTGCAGAGTTACAAGACCACGGAAGTTACATTATTACGGAAAATACGTTTGTGTTTATTAGGTATTGGACATGCATTATAGCAGGTATTGGACATGCATTAACACGACCTAAATTAACGCAAATTGAAGAGCAAAATAACTCAAACTGTAGTTATTATATGATGTTGACTTGATGGCAAAAGGAAAAAAGGGATGGCTGTGCACAGGCCAAGTTAACGTCAACATTCTCTTTCAAAACGTACGAAAAAAGAACACTGCGGTAACAAACCGTAAACATAGCTCACATTGTATGTAGAGATGTACCATCAATAGGTCGGTGATCTACATTATTTTTATTAGTTTTGTTAAAACATGCGAATATAACTTTCCCTGTGAGGACCGAGCAAAGCAACAGGTCAGAAGTCAGAGCTCTAGCCTGCTAGCGGGCTTATGACTACGTTTGTTAGGCGCGAGAGGGAGCCTGTGAGCGACGAGAAAGAAAATTCAGTCTATTCTCTAAAATGAAGACTTGAAAAAGTATCAGAAGGAAAATCGTCGTGCTCGATATAAACACAAGTTGAAACTGGATTACGATTGAATGCAAAGAGTGAACAAAACAACCACAGTTCACCTGGAACTTAAATAACACGTATCAGTCCTTGAATTCCTAGATCGAAAAAATTAAAAAGAAAAGAAAAAAGGAGACCCCCACTATCTAGGACCTCGGTCATCTCGAATTCTCCACTAAGGCGTAATTATAATAAAAGTTATACAAGATAAAAGTACCGTATGGTAGGCAAATGTTCGTTGGATAAAGAAAAGAAGAGGATTTAGCAAAACAGATAGCCCAAAGTTCTGCTCCAAGGTGGAGCAAAGTTTGGCTGTGAAGACGGTTCGCCTTGTCGGTGGAAATGACTGGGTTCAAAATTAAATGATTAAATAATTTAATTAAATGAGGAAACCTTCTTTTTCCAGAAACTATGTAGCCAACAAAGTAAACGATTGCAAAGTTGCTCTCACAGGTGGAGCAAAGAAAACCGGTTTACTCTACATAATATGATTACATGTTAGTTTCGCAGTGACAATACTTATAACCGTTGTTGGAGATAACAAAGATTCAAAATTAAATAGTTTGAAGTTTTCAGTTTACTGAAGTCAGTTGACAAAGCAAACAGCTTATGAAAAGTTCTGCTTGGAGGAGGAGCATGAACGGAAAACGTGCTATGTTATATTATTACTGTATCAATAATGGGCGCCTTTGTGGAAGTCGTGCACATACGTGTGATTACAAATGATTTTGATGTGTTTAAAGAAATCAGTTGGCAATGCAAACAGGAAATGGAATGTTCTGCCCTGAGGTGGAGCATAAACGGACAACATGTTAGTTTTAGTTCGACAATAACGGGCGTCTAGGTGAAGGTCGTGCACGTACGTGTACTGAATCACAAATGATTTTGATGTGTTAATAAAGAAATCAGTTGGCAATGCAAACAAATTCTCCTTTCTTTGCTTTTGATGCAAAACAAAACGATCGCATGCGCAGTGCCGTTAACAAATCTGTTATAAAAAGGGTCTACAAAATGCGCAAAAGTGTCTTTTACGAGGCAGCTTTGAAGAATCCCTGGCGGGGAAGACATCAGTTCTGTTGCAGTGCTAGCACGCCAAACAGCCCAAACCGGTGAGTTAACAAACTATGCCACATTTTACCACTAACTACTGAAACTGATCTCTTTGCAATCATTCCAAGCTTTAATTCACAATCTAATTTGGAAGCTAACTTAACATGAAAGTGCACAGCAAACCAAGGTCCCTTTTGATGGTCACAAAGGAAAGATTTCGTTTCATCATAATTATCCTATCTCGCCTTATAAAGTTGCTTTTTTTAGACGGCGATGTCGGAATAAAATTCTTGTACCTTGTTGAAGAAGTCAAAACGCTTTTTTTTGTTTTCGTTTAGGCGTTGGCCATGACAATTTTTTTTAACACTTTTGAAAAGGCAATGTTACCAGCATTTACACCATCAGAAGCTAAGAACAATGGCCCAGTTTTTCTAAAAGTTACTCTTTCAGAACTCTGTAACTATTGATAAGTCTCGTTGACTTAGGATGGCCAGGACGAAAAAGGATCACATCTTGAAAAATTTGGGCCAACCTTTTTCCACGTTGTGTCGTTTTTCCTTGAGAGAATCCCTGAAACTGTTTATCGTTCGTTCTTCGTTCAAGCACTTGAAAACTTTTTCTTGTGTGATGGAAGCACTTTGTTCAAGAGAGGAGGCATTTATGATAATTTTAGAACACTTAAAAAAGTCAGCACATAGTCCCTTTATTAACCACAACTTATATTTTGCCATGTAGATCATGTCTGTGGAGCTCAGTATCAAAGGTTCTCCGGTTACTCGGGTCTTTTCTGATTCAGTGGAAGAACTAAAGAAAGAAACGAATGCTATCGATTACACCACAGCTCATGTCAAACAGGGAACATGGATCTTCTACGCTAATCCCAAGTACAATCCCAATGCCAACCAGAGCAATGCGTCAAACTTTAAGATCGTGGATAGAGGAGAAATTGAAGACATCTCAAAGGTTAATGGCTCCATGTACCTCCTGCCCAACCAATCTCGCGGCATCACCTTATTTGAGCACTATTACTACGGCGGACGAAGAGCGGTAAGTTCTGAAGGTGAAAGACCAATAACCTAGTAATAGTTATCATTTTCAGAGTCTTTTTAGGAATGTGGGCTCATAGGTGTATGTCCGCTTTAATGTTAGCAAATCTGAACTCCTGAAATCAACATATTTAGGGGTTTAGAGGAGTGGTCCTCATCAGATATTAAATAAAAGGAGTTTTGGGGATTAGTCCCCTGTACTCGCTTGTCCTTCTTTTGTTAAATGAAGTCAAACTTAGCGTCAAACTAGAGATATTTATGGGGAGTTTTGAACACGAGGATCTGTCTATATAGCCTGGCGACTTAATAATACAAAAAAGTCTAGTTCTTAGGCAAGGGTTTTAGAATCTCGATAAGTCTACCTTTTCTGTGCCTCCGGTTCGTGCATTCTACATTTGTGGAGTGGCCTCAACCACTGAGTTGTTTTATGCCAGTATAACATAAAGTGTTTTCTTGTTTATATAGAATCAAGCAAAAGAGAAAAAACTGAAATAGGATTAGTTCTCAAATATCATGTCTTTACCCAGTCCAGTCAGTTTTCTTTTAAGTTTCCTTTAAATCACTTGTCCGCATTCTTTTGATTCTATCGAAAACTTCTGCAGCAATTATACGTCAAAACGTTTTCTTTCAATTAACGTTCAGCTTTGTCCCACGGAACACAACTCAGCTTTTTAGCAAGTCGATCGGTCAGCGTATAGCTTCCAGTCTTTATGATAACGATCGTACAATGAAGTTTATTGTTGCTGTTTTCTTGCAGTATGTTGAAGACAGTGCGCACGATGTCTCCCAACTGCAGTACGAAGGTGGAGATCCAAATGCTCCTACTCCTGTGGGACTCTCTGCTGCCATTGTGCTTGCTAAGGACACCACCTTCAGAGCTTATGATGAAATAGGTTACAAGGGTAACACCTTTCCCATTGAGGAAGGTTCCAGAGTTCCCAAGTTTGTCGGGTTGGCCAATGATATGATGAAGAGCATTGCAAGGATGTAAACAGCCCCATGGAACAGGCCCCGATGTAGCCGATTGTTCAACTTGTTAAAGTTTAGTTTTGTGATTACTTTTTCGAGTGATTATCATTTCTTCCGCATGCTGTGAAAGTGAAAAGTCCGTGAAAGCATTGTCAACAAAAATATAACAAATTTTCGTGGAGATAAATGAGTTAGTGTTTAAAGTTGTGTAGTGTTGTCAACATTAAGGGGCGATCTTAATAAAAAATAAACGCTTGTCGTTTGTACCTATTGTCTTGTTATTGATAGAACAAAATATATTCAAAGGGAGAGAAATACAGAGAGACTGGAGAGAGAAAGGGAGAGGGGAAAGTGTAAATAAACGAACGGAAGAGCAAACGAGGATAAATAATCGAATTTACGATTGCGTTCTGCTAAGATTCAAACAAAATAAGAGTATGCGGTGGAAACCAAAAACGTTTTCTAAGTAAAAAAAAAAGTTCAGAAAAATATAGGGCTTTTTGACGATTTTAGGTGCTTTGAGCCGAATAAGCCTGTCAAACTGCACGATTACTTAAAATGGACATTATGCATCTAGAGTTGACGTAGATGGAGTAGACCTGTAAAGATTTGCATCCCAAATTATTTACATTTTTATAGGGCGGATTAGTTGGGTATACTGTGGTGGGGTTGGGTTGGGTATATTGTCGCGAGGCTGGGAATACTGGGGTTGGCTCGAGTATACTAGAATGGGGTTGGTTTAGGTCAAAATCCCGCCGGAAATTCTAAAGGCCAGTGGTTAAGGGTTCGCTGGTTCTGCAGTATCCTGCTCGCTTTTTAATATGCCGTTGTCTTAAATGCTAGCTAGTTTATTCATTCAAAAGGAACGTAGTTTTCGCTTGTTAATACTGTCTTACAGTGCTTTGATGACAATAGCCCAGGTGTGACAAAGTTAAATCGAGGTTGCACTGTACAGTATTTGGTAATAGGGCATTTGCACGATGGCGTCATTAGACTACAGCTACCATAATCCTTCAGTGTTTTTTCCTGATGCAATCTAGAATCATTGTTATCGAAACCTCACTGGGGTTACAAAATTTTAATAAAAAAGGAGAAACGAAATGAATTCTGGTAGTTGTAGTCAAATGACGCTATCGTGCAAATGTCCTATTAGGCCCTGTTTTACACATGAGTGACTTTCATCTCGGTGTCTGGTCACGGTCTTCAGTAGCCTGCGTTGCAGCCGGCCACGCGTTGTCGAAACTCGAAACCGTCGATATAGTCCGTCTGCGAATTAGTGCACAAAAGCTCGTTCCGACATCCAGCAGAGTCGCACGGATATATGTAAGCGATTCTGATAGGCGGCTTTCTTACGCGCCTCACGATTGGTCCAATTCTTGCGTGCGCGTGACGGTACATCATTCCTCGCTCGACATGTCGAAATTTACAGAGGGAAGTTGGCAAAGAGCTTTTACAGCAGTGAAGGAGTAGTTCGAACTTGAAAGCCTTCTTCCTGAACAGGAAAATGCTCTGAGAGAATTCCTTGAAGGCCGGAATATATTAATTAATGTGTTTGTGAATTTGCCAACTGGTTACGGGAAATCCTTGATTTTCCAGTGTCTTCCAATCCCTGCAGATGCTCTACTTGATAAACCTCGGAGCTTCAGTCTTGTGGTCGTGATTTCGCCTTTACGATCTTTAATGGAAGACCAAGAGGACCCAGATATCGTCCAACAAGTAATTAATGGCAATTACATTGTCGTAGAGGAAAACTCTCAGGTTCCACAGTTCTTGCCCTTTTTGCTGCCGATGCATCCACATTGTTCTCCAACGACTCTCCTGCTCTCTTTGCTTTCTCGCAGATATTTTTTAACTCGGATTCTACTTGTCCTTTTTGGATGAGAAGTCCGCGACGCTTTTTTAGTTTCGCAACACACTGTCTGCATATATAGTCCC
>Ga0126336_10000718_pt1 | contig 14886 bp, 5 predicted proteins | sample SidCmetagenome_FD_92530 | JGI IMG/M metagenome (GOLD analysis project Ga0126336, IMG submission 92530) | Coral microbial communities from El Islote,Puerto Morelos, Mexico - Siderastrea C C metagenome | ecosystem: Host-associated > Invertebrates > Cnidaria > Coral | place: El Islote,Puerto...
ATATTCTCCTCAGGCACGTAAGTTATCTGACTGCTTGGCCGATCACGTATGTCAACAAGAATTGCATAGTTTGGCATCTCGCGCCAATGCTATAACAAATTGAAAAAAAACTGGTTTAAGTAATACAGTTTATGTTAATTTATTTATTTCATTTATTCATTCTCTGCCACAAGGAATTCTTACAATACTGATGACTGACAAGATAGAGTGCATGTACATTAGGCAGAACTACATAGATTGTGGAAAATAAAGTGTATTGTTTGTCTCACGAATTTGGCCACTTGAGTTGTAGACTGCCACGTTTCGACTGCTTACTGCTAATCTTTATCAGGCAATGAAGTCAGCTACAATAGCCACCCTTTGACAGTATTTATCAGCCAATGAAAAGGCGTGTCTACTGAAAATATTATGAGGTGGTTTCAATAAAAAAAATATTTGACTAAATTAGGGATCAGAGTTTGAGCCAGGAAAACATTGTCAGTAGTGTCTGTAGAAGGCTCAAGAGGGGACTTCCCTCTGTGTTACTCTAGGACGTCAAAATCTAAAATGTCTGTCATCAGTATCATCCTGATAACTTTAAGGGTAGAAATGGGGAAAAATATTTGAAAATTTCCACCCAGTACCCTGTCACATTCATGTGAGATACAACTCCCTTCCCTCTCCTCCAATCCCTCCTTATTTAAATAATTTGCATAATTTGTTCATTTCTGATCGCACATAGGATCTGAGGAAAACAGTGCGACTGCTCAGTCTACCAAGCACCTGACTGTTGCTTTTACCCGGAAGGAACAGCTCCGCACCCCCCTCCCCCCCACCATCTCTCACATGGGTGCACATCTGTATACACACACACATTTTGATTTGTCGAACAGCTAATGAGAAAGATAGCACATGTACATGTAGTTAACTACTTCTGTAATTGTAACTTTACCATTAATTTTGTGAAAATTAACAACAACTGCAATGGCTTGAAACGGCAATTTTTATCAACATTTAACAACATGTTTGGGAAATGAATACTGAGATCCATTTTCCTGTTAAACTTTAGAAAGTTACAAATTAAATAGATTAATCAACAGGCTGGTGTATGATGGAAAACCATGACTGAGTAATGAGGAAAAATTAACATTAAAGTGAATTGTTCTCCAACCTTTTTATCTCCATGATTATTTTGTATCCAAAGCTCTGATGCCTGTGAAATAAATTAAACCTTCATTGTTAGCAGAACAGTTTTCAATTTGGAGTACAACAAAACAGTCAAACCATGCAAATGAATGCTAGTCATCCTGACAAAACACAGCAGACTTGAAAACCAATGCACTTAAAACCAAATGAATGTGACCTGTCTATCATAGTAATACAGTATTTAAAAAAATCCCTCCATGCTTGCCCAGTTTTTGCAAACTCAGTAGATTTTGTGTGACAAAATTGGCCATAAGTTTTGTCATAGCAATGGCCACTGTTTTTTTTTCACTTTTTACTTTCTGACATTAAAGCATCAATTGATAATAATAATTATTGCCTGGCTTACATGTATGCCAGTGAGCCCTTCAATTCTGTAGATTTATTATTTTGTGAACAAGACTATGAGCTGCAATCCAACACTAAAGGGGGAATTAATTGAATGAAATTATTGCCTTAGAATCCCATGGCTGGACTGTACATTGTAAATATAGTTTATAAAAATGAGCAAACTACTAGGCATGAGTTAAAAGAAGAAATGTTAAAAAAGTCGTTTTACTCATTATCATGTTTGCATTTATATCGCATTTGACATTACAGCCCGCAGAAGGCTGGCCTGTGTCACATATGAACCTAGTTGTATGGCCTCACTCACCACGAGTCCCCTATAGCTAAGTGGTAAGAGCATCCAACCGGCACCTGGAAGGTCATGGGTTCGACTCCCGTTGGGAGGACTCAGATTTTTTTCTGAGTAATACGACTATTTCAACATTTCTTCTTTTAACGCATTTCAGCTAGTTGTCACTCCATTATCATGTTCTAGACATGCCTTAAGTTTTTCATCCCAGCCAATGATGACTCCACGATAATTCCACAGCTTATGCCGAATAACTTGACCCACTTTGAATTTAACATGTTTAGGCCTGGGGGTGCGTGGCGCTGTGGACATGCCAAAGTATCCATTCTTCTCTTGAAATTTAATCACTTCTTCAGCTGGGCATTCACCATCTTCATCGTCCAAAAACAACACCAAAGAACGTGTCCAGTTGGCTATCATTTCTGGCCATTTTTCCCATTCAAGAAAACCACCACTAAACAGGGTCAGAGACTTTGAAATCCTACAGGCAAAACATGGCAATCTAGTCAGAAACCACAGAGCATCTACATTAAAAATAGGTCCGCCTGATACGGACGTGTGGTTACTGTGTGAATGAGGCATATGAACTACTGCATGGCCCATTAACACATGAATAATTTTCCCCTTAAAACTGTACAAACCAATTGCTGGATTCCCCTTCACCCTCAATTTGTATTTTCCAGGGCTTACTTATAAAAAAAGATGAAAAAGCGCATACTGCCCTGAGGGATTCAAACCCATGCCCTCCAGTTGAACTTCCTATCTTAGCCTGCACATTAACCAATTGAGTTATTAAGCTAAATTTACAACATCATTTCTCCAAGATGGCAACCACTGTGTTTGAAACACAGCAATGAATGTTAATTCACTGACGATTTCGGGGAGAGAACACTTTCAAAATGCTTAGAAATTCACCACATCATTGTCAGGGAAAACTTTGAAGTGACTCTTCGAAGCCTTTTTTGGAAGGAGATATGTACATGTAGTAACTAATACAACTTTTTAAAAGGGTTGTTTGATAGATTCCAAAATTGATGCTGAGACCCTCCAAAGATAACTTTTCCCATTCCTGATTGGTTCCCAAATATTCCAGTGTTACTCACGTACTGACATGGCACGATAGTATTAGCGGTTACTGGCACATGCACAGCCGAACCACAGAAATTAAAAGGAAAAACGTGTTGATATTAAAAACAGAACGTGTTGAAGTTACAGGAACTTACAGCAACCATGACATCACACTTTTTGTGAAAAGTTTCTTTGACTGGCCTACAAATGATTTAGGGTCAGTGTTATTTCTACGGGCAGCTTGCTAAAAAGGCTTGACATGTCATCTTGAAAAGCTCCTATCTCCAAAGGTGTCTTAAGGAGAGGGCCACAGCTTAACTGAAGATGCATTTTCACATCTCTGTTTCAAGCTTCAAGTGATCTAGGATCCCACAAACACTTGTGCACATTATTATAAATAGACGCACCTCCCTTTTTTCTATGACTACCCACATTTTTTTTCAGAGTAACTTCCACATATGTTGAACCAATATGCTTAAGTTAACACTGCTCATGAACATTTCAATGACTGACCTGAACCTGACCATCACAAACACATCTGTCACAATTTTTTTACAAGAACTAATGTCTAGGGGTAAGTATAAGGACCCAGATTTGAATTTTTACAGTAGAAGTATGTTAGTATACTAAACTATTGTTCTAATAAATGAAAACACAAGTAACACTCTGCAAAACTATGTTTATGTGATGGTCTGTTTGCTTTGCTTATCAATCTTCCTTTTTCATCTAACTTATTTAATGTTTATTTAAGTTTCAGTAGCTTTGGTAACCTTTCTGTCTGATGAGTCAGCACAATAATCATGGCAGTAGTACTACTGCAAGCCATTCTTTTGTCACGCCACCATGCACTGCTTCATGTAGTCAGCTACAAAATAATTTTATATATCTCCACATGAAGCTGTGTGTGAAGCTACAGTGAGCAGAAAACTTACTGTTTTATTAGCTGAGCCCTCTCGCTTGCAGATGGAGCAGTCCACTGGCAGATTAAGTACTGTAATGGTACGGCGAGAAGAAGAAGTAGAAACTGCAATCCACGAGGCATTTTTACATCAATGCCAATTTCCTCTCACAACCGCAGACACACAAAGCACTATCTAAACGTGCGATTGCAAATTCCCCTGCTCTATTATCCACTACGACATTTTGGGTTGTCGTCAACAAGACGTGTCGGGACGTGAAAGCCTTTAGTACAGTACAGAGAGAGTTGTATGTTTTCCTCGAACAACGAATCAATAAACTCCACGAAGGCAAACAAGTAAGGGAATCGTCCTTGTCACCAAGCCCCACGGGCAAAAATCGATTTTCGCCTGCGGTTTACTGGTCAGCGGATACTCGTTGCAGCCGGTTCTTTTCCAACATGGCGAAAGGGCGAAACTCGCGGAAAAGGAAGAAAAATTCCAAGGGAAACGAGGAGATTGATAGCGAAAACATTGACGAAGGTGAGTTCAGTGTGTTAGGAATTTCTTTGGAGTTTCATTCTGTTTTTTATTGACTCTTATTTTATTATCTCACATTTAACAAAGCTGTTGAAATGTAGTGCGTGCTCATTTCATGTGGCCAAAATTGAACTCTTTCGAATCATGAGCTTACTTTAATTTATCACTGTGAATTTACAGGTATCCTGCAACATTTTTCATTTTGTTCTTTTAATAACCTAAGTTTTTAAAATATTTTGTTTTGTAATATTCCCAATCAGCATAGAAAAGCAGCGACATAAAAAGGAAACCGGAAGTGATCTCAAATGAAAGTTATGCCTGTTCAGTTAAGCTTTTAAATTATATTAACCGAGAACGTGGTTTTTTAAACTGCAAATGCTACTTAATTAAGAAACAGAAAACGCCCACCTGGAGTACTCCTAATTTCTTCTATAGCCTGTGATTGTGTAAAATAGTTTTCTGTGTTTCAGACTTCCACAGACTTCCATCATGCAGTTTCTTGAAACAGTATCTTTCATATAATACATGAAAGTGAGTTGTGTTGAAATTGAATTTCCATCAGTGGTGTTCGACATGTAATAACAGGACTAGGAAAAAAGCTCCCTCCCTCTATTAAGCACCCCTCATATCCCCCCCCCCCTCCCCCTCAAAAGGGAATGCAGTTTCATATTATTTGAAGGTACAGCTACACAATGCAGGGCCACATTTGAAGGTACATGTAGTTACTGGCTCGTCTGGCTCGTTGTTATTAATCTTGCTCATTTGTCTTGGCAGTCAGTGTATCACTGAGAAAACAATCTGGCTCCTTTGCCCTGCCATTATCAGCTTGTTTACTTAAATAAAATCACCCTTCAATCTGTAGTAAAGCTTCTTGTTTGTTTGTTTGTTTTTTCATAAAAGTTTGATCAGTGTTATACTATTTATAGGTGTCAAAAAGTGCCCACACATTTCAAGAGCAGTCAAACTTCAGAACTTGCAAAACAAAGTTCCCCACACTACCCTGGGTCAGTGTAAGGTAAGCTCATTCTGCTCATTTACATCTGAGAATTTAGCTTATATACATGTAGAATTCTCGAAACAGTTCAGCTAATAAGTTGTTGTTTTGCTATTTCAGGATTGTGGTGAGTTAGATTCTTCAGAAGGACTGGGTGTCTGCATTTGTCTTTGTTGTGCTCATCAGGTATTCAATCACAATGGAAGTTTCAATAATAAAGAAATAAGTCAATTCAATAAGTGATGAACTTTAAGTTAAAAAAATTATGTCATTGACTAACTATCATAAATATTAATGATGGACATGAAAAACACTGTGCAAAAACCAGATGAGTAGATATGTCTTCCATAGTTTTAACTGTATGGTTCAACATTTTCATGACTGACCATTATTTAATAACAGGTCTGCATTCTTGTATCTCCAGGGATGTGACAGGAACAGTGAAGAGAAGCATGCTTTATCACATAACAAGTCCATCCCTTCACACAGCATTGTGGTTCATCTTCAAAACTGGGTTGTATGGTTAGTGCGCATTAACAGCAGTTACTCTGTGTGTTCTCTTTCAGTAGCATTGGTCTGCTTAGTGACAGAGACCTTTAGATCAGTCAGTTGAGTGTGAGATTGAGTATGAGTCTGGTACTTATGAAGGTTAACTTTATTTTTGTTTGTTTGTGGCACATCAACAGATGGGTTACCTCTATTTTTTTTTTTTACTTACCGGTACTATCTGAAAAGGGCTTTCATTAATGAGCTGTCATTAAAAACTTAGGGTTTAGCTTTGTTGAAGGATGGGAGGGGGAACTGAGTGTGAAGAGAATTCAATACTAAGTTCTGTTGTCCTTTTTTCTTCCCTCTACTTCCTTTACCTTAATCTTGAAGTTGCAAGGTAGGTGATGGGGATGCAGTTGATTAGGGTTTAATGCACAATGGGTGTATATTGTGATTTGGGACAAATATCACACTCCAAAGGTGCCCCGTTTTTGTAGGCATTGTGGGTTTTATGTTCTAAACACTGGTTTGTTTTCTTTCTTTTCCCTTTTAATTCTTTCTTTTTCACCTGAAGGTAAAATTGACAACAGTGTTGCTGTAGCAGTGGTCTGGTCTAGTTTTAAGAACTTTTTAAATATTCAGTGATAATTGATATGAACCAGTGAAAATGAAACCGCTTTGTATTGGAGTGTTTTAGCTTTTGACAACCGCATACCTCAGTAGTTCACGGCTTTATTGACCCCAATTTTTTTGCGGGCATGAACCACTTGTTTCAGAGACATGACATTTCCTTTATGTGTGTATGTATTGTCAGGTGCTATGCTTGTGATGATGAAGTGCCAGTTGAACCCGAAACAGCTATTCACAACTGCATCAAAGTGATATTGAAGGCAATGAACTTGAGCCCACCACCAGGTATGTATACTCACACAAGACAATCATGTGTCTTGTAAATTTCCTCCAGCTTAACCAAGTACATGATAATTTGTAAGATAAGTTCCTTGGAGAATTATGTAACTCAGGAGCCGCTGGTCATAAGAGAAAACTGCAAGCTTGGTGTTAAACTGATCACTTTTCATTGTCAGCTCAGCAATAAGCTACATGCAAATACTTAGAACTATCTGTTTAATGGCACCTACAAACTGGGTCTACATACCATATTTATTTATTTTAACAATATTATTTTGTATTTGATTTAATGGTACAGAGTTGGAAATGTCTCTTTCAAGTGCAAGCAATTCATCTGTTGATAAACCAAAGAAGGACAATGTGAAGAACAATAGCCAACTACGGAGCCAAATCAAGGTACAACCACAATAGCCAGACCAATAATAATTAAATTAATATATAATAGCCAGCATATGTGAGCCAGAGTACCTCAACATTTCACATACTGACTTTTTACTTCTAGCTTAATATCTAGTCTGCAGATTATGAAAATGCTTCTTTTTACCCTTCTTAAACTCTGTCTGGAGTCAAATCTCAATTCCTATGTCAATTGTAATGTTCTCCTAATTGCTGAATCTCACGTGTCACCTTTTCTCTATTTGATATTCACAGGGGCTGGCAAATCTTGGCAACACCTGTTTCTTCAATGCTGTCATGCAGGTAAGAACTAAAAGTCTTTTATTTATTATTGACTCCAGTGGGAATGCAGAGTGTAGGCTGGGAAAATATTAACCGAGAACCAAATACTCTGCCACACTCTGTATCAGTCACCAAACTCAGTCAAAAAGTCTTAAAATTTCTGTCTGTATTAATTAACGTTTTGTTTTTGACTGTGACACTGTTGACTTTTGGTAGGCAGCTTGGGAAACCTGCCAAATTTTCCATGTGCCAAATGCACAAATTAATCCAAAAGGATGCCTCTTTTTTTCACTCTTGGCAAGGATGATCATTTTCTGTTGCCAATCCATTTGGGCATCAGAAGTATCATCCATTTTGAATTCATGTTATTCACTATGATTAGGTTCAGTTTATTTAAAGTTAAAATTAAGATGTTTTGTTGGGACAAAGATGTTTCAGATTGCATTTATAGGAGATGCCCTTAATTCTTCTTTTAGCAGGATATACACAGCTTTTTAATGGCCGATTGGCCCGATGCATGTAAGCTTCATTGGGGATTTCTCCTATGGAAAGTAGTTTTGTAAGGAAAAGGTGTATAGGGCCATACAAGTCGTAATATTATATTTACATGTTTTTCACTTACAATTAATGCTGGGCAATTTTCTTAGAGTACTGTAAAGGTCACACAGAGGGCCTATACTTTGGTTAAAGTATCTTTAGTTAGTTTATGGAAAAGGAAACCATTGCAACCCTGCCCCTTTGCCCCTGCCACCCCCCTCCTCCCTATGTTCCCCAACTCCCTTCCCTTTTACACTCTCTGTAAATTAATATACTTACCTTTTGTCAGTAAAAGGTTAAATGCGAGATGTAGGCACAAGCTACAACATAAATTATTTATGTAAGCAGCAGTGCTTGTTTCCTTAATAGTTTTTCTTTGTTTTGTTTTAATTTATCCCAGAACCTTGCGCAGACAGAGCTTCTTTATGTCGCAGCCACCTGTGCTTCACAAGAAGGCTTCACCCAACATGTGTCACCTAACAACAAAGATTTGGTGAGCACATTTTAGTATTTTGGTCTATTGGTCTAACTGGCTGAAGATAATTTCTTTGTAGATAATTTCCAGTCTGTCTAGCATGAGTGGACATTCAGGAAGACTATAAAACTATTAACATTGTATAGTTTTGAAAATAAATATCTTTTCATCACAGAGATCTTAGCATTCCAAGGTAAGTTTAGTTTATGCAGGGCTTTTTTTTATCTCTGCACTCTCTATGCTTCAATTGGCTCTACTGCCTCACGAGCGAGTCTAAGTGTTTACATTGTTCTTTTTACTTTAGCTTCACTTGCAGCCAGCTCGGACTGACTAGTATCCGCCTCTCTCTTCAGCATTTACATCCACTTTGGCTACAACCAAGACATTAGAAGCCAGGGGCCTTGACTACAGGCTAGAGCTCATAGAATAAATGGACTGGTTCGCTTTATTCAAGTTGTTTTGTTTGAGTTCTTCGAATCTGTACAGACCCTAGAACGATTAGAAGTCTCCGATGGATAAAGAAGAACAAAAATAGAAATAAATTAAAATAAAGCCGAAAAATTAAACACGTTGAGCCGGTTTTTTAGTAACACCCTAATGAACCAACACACAAAGACAGTGATCACCTTATTACTGACTGGTGGAAATGTAAATTGACTGTGTTATTCTAACAACGTTGTAAGTTTGGATTTGAAAAAACAATGTTGTTCCAACGCTATAAGGAGCCATATCCAATGTGAGAAAGAAGAAATATTAACCGTGGCTACATTACATGTACCCAGGGAATTGAAGGGGGTAAATATTCTGGCTGGCTAAAAACATAGCCGTTTGTTTTTCTTCATGAACCGAATAAGAAGACGAGGAACACATTCCAACGAGCGCGCTGCCAAATTCCTCAGTCTGTTGCATTTCCTGACACGTAAAGAATTCTCGAAACACATGAAATAAAACGTGCAGTAAGCCTAAGCATTTAATTAAAATTTAACATTCATAGCATTACTCAGTCTTCTAACCACGGACGCCGCTTGCTAGGCCTACCTATAAAAATCCGGACTTTTTTCGGGATTTTTAGAGCTTCACGCGATTTTTAGAAAACTATAAGATTTTTAGAGATTTGGAGGGATTTTTAGAGGTTTTGGTGAATATTTTTAAGGCTTTTGTCTACTTGTTACAAAAGCGCTTGAAACTTAGAAAAGTTTCGCACAAGCGATTGTGACGAAACTTTTTCAATGACCCCTTGATGACCCCTCACTGTATCGGTCGGCGGTTTTACTCATAATCCAGCATTCCTTGCTGTCAGTGAGTTCAGCGGAGGTTGTTAATTTGGCTGAGACTGAGGGCGCTAGCAGAGAGCCCACCAAAGCCATGGAATTTTCACCACAGGTCACGCAGTTTTTAATATCATGGGATTTTTAGAGATTTTTAGGAGTTTTTACGGGATTTTTAGAGGTGAAACCGGAGATTTTTAGAAAATTTTTGAAGAAATCCCTGAACGTTTTTTAGCCCATTTTCGGGATTTTTGTAGCTCGCCGTACCGTTTGCAAATTCATGCATGCACTGCACTTGCAGCGTCCAAAACTCGGCCTCGAGATCTCTTTGGTAGAACAACCCTTCAAACCACCAAAGGTTTTGCTTGTGGCATTTTTTGTTGTTATCAGTCACTTTACCACGAAAATTCACCTGGGTAAATTTTCCCGAGGTAAAATCGGTTACACGGGAAAATGCCATTTACAGGGAATCCTCGCATTTACCTAAGTAAAGTTGCCTCGTGTAACCACGGCTATTAAGTATATCACGAACGTGGGACAAAGAAAAAATCTGAGTTTTCGTCGGGAATCGGGAGTCGGACCCATGACTTTCCATGCACCAGCGGGACGCTCTAATCACTGAGCTACTGAGGGGCAAGTGACGAGCAAGGTCATTATTACTAGCTTTATCATCTTTCTCTGTTTTCTTCACAGCCTCGACTCTCCGTCACCGTTCAAGAGACACCTGGATCTGTTACCAAAGCATTATGGAAGTTACTCCAAGATTTTAGAAGTTCAAGCGGTGGCACATTAAACCCGCGACAGCTGTTCGGCGAGATTTGCAAGACGTAAATTCAAAGTTTCTTGTGTTTCCGTCAATAATATTCGAGGGTAGTTGTACAGCGCAAAAGGGGGTTTATTATTATTATCACTATTACTAGGTTTTTTTTTTTCGCTGCGCCCAGTTACTAGGAAAACAAGCTATTTCAAGTGTGTCTATTCTTGTCTCCATAGGGCCACAAGATTCAAGGGATTTAGACAGCAAGACAGCCAAGAACTACTGCGCTACTTGTTGGACTCCATACGGAACGAAGAGATCAGAGTAATTTACCTAATGTGCTTTTTTGCTACTGATTTCATTGCTGTTTACAAGCCTCCGTGATGCGAAATTTACGTTTTTGAGATATCGAACTTTTTACATATTACTTATTGCTACACTAAATTTGTAGTAGACCTACCTCAGTTTGTAGTGAAATAGCTGCTAAAATATTCATGTCCGAAAAGCTGTTCAAATGTGAAAACTCTTTTTACAGGGAGATAAGCTTTCTTTGACGAAATTTTAATAGCGCATATCACTTGACGATTTGTCTGTTTGTTGTTTTGTTAGCGAGTTAAAGTTGCAATCCTGAAATCTTTCGGTGTTTCTGGCGGAGAGGACGGTAAAAAACTGGACGATAACAAGAGAGCACAAATCAAAGGTAAAATTTTTCAGAAATTTTGATGTCAACGAAGTGCTTTTTTTTCGTAGATCTTTTTGCCGATTTACATGATGTTTTTATGTTGTAAGCTGCGATTTACATGTGCATGTAAATTTTCAACTTTTCCAGTGATATCTGTGTTTCATTGCATTTGTCCTAAATCCAGAGTATGGCGCAAGCGCCGAAGCACCGCTGATAGACAGCGTGTTTGCTGGCAGGCTCGTAAGCATCGTGATATGTCGTCAGTGCCACAAGGTTAGTTACCAGGCTTCTTTCAGCTTTGAACAGGGAGTGGTATTTGCTTACTTGCATCTGAGTTCAGTGTTTTTTTTCCTCTACGGGTAAACAACAACCTTAACTCTTGCCACTACAAAATAAATAAATGAAAAATAATTGTTGAGTGCTTGCGGGTAGTCAATTTTTTAACAATACTGAAAATAAATTCAAGTTCAAAAATGGCAAGACACGGCACAAACTCACACAGACGTGCATGTAACGCTCTTACAGTCATAGACATTGTCAATTAATACCGCCGGAGGGTACGCTTCTAGCGTCGAACGTTTCATGTGCTGAATCCAGTGCGAATCAGCCATTTTCATTTCCAGTGAGTAGATGACATAACCTCAGCTCGGATTGGTGAGGCTGGTTAATGTTTTAGCACAAATGTACTTGGGTGCCGAGAAAATGTTATTTTGTTTTTATTTTAAATAAAAACAGTGGAATAAAATTATCAGCACAAAAAATACAAAAATTCAAAAAAGTGAAATACTAAGCGCGTAATAAAATTTATTACAGGTCACAAAGTTATGTCTTCGTACAGCGTCGTTAAGTCCGACGTTGACGTTGTTCAGCGAAACTCGTTTGGAAGGGAGTTCGAGGCTTTTTGCGCGAGAAGACAAACCGGTTGGCTTTAAGATTCGGTACATGAAAAGTTTGACGTTTGAAACGGGCCTAAGACATACAATTCTGAGAAGTAGAGTAATTTAAAATTTGAATAGTTAAGATTTCTTGTTTCTTTTAGGAATTCAAAATGGAGGAAACATTTCTGGATTTGTCTTTACCATTAACAGCACCACAGCAGGTATATAAGAACTGTTTAAATAACACCTCAGTTTTTAAAAAGTACTAATAAAAATATTTTCCTGACTCAGAGCGCTATAAAAAGTTTTAAACTGTTAAAATGGGATATTTCTTTCGGACCAACCGAACTTCATCAGTCACACCTAAGTTGTCTTACGCGGTTGAAGACGATCTTTTAGCCTGCATTTGTGGCAGTCGATCTTGAAATGTTATGACAGTGCAATAACTTTTAGCCTGCGTAGCTGGCGGATTGTCTGTGTAAAGTTTGGGCTGGAGAAGCCGCAACACGAGCGACGAAACTGTTAAAGAAATGGAGAAGAGTTTAATTTGCTTGTTTTTTGTGTGTTTTTGTTTTTGTTTTTGTTTTTTTAGTTTGTGTAGTTCGAAATTAAAAACCTAAACTTAGAGAAGAGAAAATGTGGTGCTTCCAAAATGAGGCCATCGACACTAGGTTATCTCTCAATGATGCTCTAATGCGTAAGATGATGTCTACAGAAGACCGACATGGCATTCACAAACGTGTATTTCATCCCGTTGAACTTCCTTTGTAAGCTCTGTATTAATTTACATGTTTCCAGTTAAACACATCATACCAGTGCGGGTAGATCGAGATTCTTATTCCTTATGCTGGTAAATCAGTGTAAGTGCGGTATCGCCGTTATGAATCTCATACCTGTTTGTTTACTGTTTGCTCTTTGATTTACGGGTATAAAAAACACTCGTGAAAACGACCCACACCAAAAGAAGAGAAATGAAAGTTTGCTTGCAGCTTAAATGATCCTGATGATCAGCCATGATATCAATGTTCACCACGCACTGGTCTATCTGGTCTATCTTGCAGGAATCTTGGAACTTCAAGCCATTCACAACAGGCGGAAAACAGAATCCAAAATCATCCAAGTCTCCTAGCAACAAAGACGAGACGACAAACGTCAAAGGTAGTGACATAGAAACTGGGACAGATTCCAAAGCAAAAAGCCCGAGTAAACATCAGCTGAAGTCAGCCAGGAAAGCCGAGAGGGTAAGTGACAATAAGAACTGCCGCACGAAACGCTTAATAGACAAAACAATCGTAGAGCATCGTAGACCGGGAATTTGTTTTTTTGTTTTTTTTTTTCATCTACACTGGTGTTCGTAAGTAAAAGTTTATCTAACTGCCAGCTAGGTCAAGTTATAGCCACGCCGACTTGAAAGACTGCTGTTGAAAAAAGGTATCAGAGTTACCCAGCCATGCTCCTTGCTTAGGATTGTTCTTCCAAGTACATCCAGCTCGCTACAATCGTAGCTTTGCTACCGTACAACCAGCAAACTACTAAATACCCCATTACTAAATGCTAACTCGAGTGCAGATACATGTAACTTTATACCTTAACTGAAGACACGAACTCTCAAACACGACCACCGCAAAACACTAGAACTATTAATTGCTAAACAAACCACTTCGACCACTATATCATAATTAGGAGAGGTAAGACAAGGCGGACCATTGCTACTGGACGAGTTTCGATCGCACCATCGAGACAAAACGCACAAATGTTAATAATCAGTTAAGTGATTTCTTAGTGCTAACGCGCAAATCAGGCACGCGTTTGCTTTCTTTTGCGGAGATATGCCGTCCACATTTAAAGAGTAACTTCAAGGAGGCCAACAGAAGGCCAAAAGTGAACTAAATAGCGTTGCAAGTCTTTTGATTAGGGGGACAAAATTCAATCTGAACCTCGATTCAAAAGTCGAAATGTTGGATTGCCCTATTTTGTTTCATGTATTTTAAAATGTAGTTTATTAAATTTTTCTCTTTTTTCCACAGAAAAAAGGGAAAAAGGGAAAAGGCCATGGGAAGAAAGGTAACTTAAAAGCATCCCATGAAGCAACGGAGAACAAAAAAGCAAACACAAGTGACGAAGAAGAAGAATTAAGAAAAGAGACGGAAGTGGAAGGAGATGAACTGGGCCAGATGAACGTGTCTGATTTGGACGGCAGTGACAATGAGAAAGAACAAAAACTGAACAAGGAAGATGGTTTGGACAGAAACAACGTAACAGAAGCGCTGGTGAGTGCTCGTGATCAAGTCTCTGAAGAGATACCCAATAATGATGCTCAAGTACAAGATGAGAAATGCAACCTGCAGCATTTGCAAGCAAGTGGTGAGGCTTACAGCGCGAGTACAGGTAGTTTAGATACTAACAATACAGAATGCGAACAAGAATTACTTGAAACCGAGAACGAAGTTTCAAGGATGGACATGTCAAATAGTGGAAAGACTGGAATTATTTCATGGCAGCTTAATTCTGAATACTCACAAAGAAATACAGAAGAAATAGCTAGGCAGGATCCCAGCCCAACAGGTAGTGTTAAACTGTTTTCAGGAGTACAGACAAGCGATTCTGAAAAAGAAGAACAGCATTCTCTAGAGGAAATGGACGTGAATCAAGCCAACGATGTTAGTACGAATGTGTCATCGAGTGTAAATGAAATTGTTGAAGGAACTGGAAACTTAGCCTTAAACGCTACTTTGGCAAAAGAGAGCAAGGTTGTTAATGGAACCAGTGATGTTAATGAGAGAATACTATCAAACGCAGAGGAAATTGTACAAGGAATGGGAGACCTGACTTTAAACGCAATTCTTGAAAAAGCCAGTGACGATGTTCGAACGGAAAGTGTTTCCAGTAACTCGTC
>Ga0126336_10000719_pt1 | contig 14886 bp, 4 predicted proteins | sample SidCmetagenome_FD_92530 | JGI IMG/M metagenome (GOLD analysis project Ga0126336, IMG submission 92530) | Coral microbial communities from El Islote,Puerto Morelos, Mexico - Siderastrea C C metagenome | ecosystem: Host-associated > Invertebrates > Cnidaria > Coral | place: El Islote,Puerto...
ATACAAGGAATTTTTAAGGATAGTTATTATTTACAAGATTAAGGACAGGTTTAACTAGATTTTGTTCATTTGTAATGCAGATTTAAGGGGTGGAAGCGAAAAGGGAAAGAAAACGAAACTAAAATAATAGTATCAGTGGTGAGGAGTTATCGAGAAACCATAGGGCTCTTCTTAGAGATACTGGATTTCCACATTTAAAATACACACAACACAATGCAAATTAACTACTATTGAATACGTTCAATTAAACGCACTTATGGATACATGTTTGAAAATATGCTTTCCTTACCCCATTAATTTATTTTACTGGTTCTTTAAATATGCAGGGTCAACCCGGGGATGCTGGAGCTACTGGACCTTCAGGAGAACTTGTAAGAAGTCGTGGATTGAGTACTACACTTCTTATAATCAACCAAACCCTCAGTAATACATAAAAACAAGTACCAACCCTCTGAAAGTATCATTCTCTGATTAACAAGTAACGATAAACTTATGTTGATTTGTCAAGAATAAAAGAGGACTCTTTAAATCTGCACCGATACACTGGCCCTTTTAATTAAACTTGCATATATTATTTCACATTAATTTGTCACGAAATTGCCTTTAATTTAAGTTGGATCCACCCTTAGAAGGCATATGCACAACACACTAAAAGTAACAACGCTGGCTACTATCGGATTACAAAAACCTATAATATTTCACACAGGGCTCCATGGGTGCTCCTGGACAAGGAGGTTCAGCAGGAGATAAAGGAAGGCAGGTATGAGACTTTTTGTACGATTTCAACCTCACCCCCTCTGGGCTTAGTCATATTCCTCTCCAAAGGAGTTTTTCTAGAAAATGAGAAGGGAAGAATAGATTTGCAAGGCTTCAAGTTTTAACTCCTTTTAGTAGCACATGAAAGTACTGCTCATTCTTTCTTTTAAATAGTCAAAACTGCTGCATATCTCTGTGACTATTAAGTTTTCCTCCTTTGATGTTTCGTAGTCTTGTCCATGCCTTTAATGAGAGCAAGGATATTTCATGCGAAAACAATGATTCGGAGACAAAGTTAACAAAGAAATAATAACATTATTTTCAACTTGCGTTAACAGGGTAACATGGGCCGTCCGGGAAGCCGTGGTGCTGCAGGTCCAACTGGAAAAAGAGTGAGTTTTGTACCCACTGATTGTTATTTTATTGTCGTCATCGTCGTTGTTGTTGTCGTCGTCGTCGTTGTTGTTGTTGCCATCATCGTCGTCGTCATCATCGTTGTTTGTCGTTGTTGTTGTTGCGGTCGTCGCTGTCGTTGTAGTTTTTGTGTGTCCACTCTTTAAGAGACATAAACAGGAATAGACATCTATTGAAGACATCTTAGCCTAGAACCTCGCATTCTGAAAAGGTGTAAAAATTTCACTTCATACGTTTTAAAATACTTTAGTAAATTCCCTCGTATAGTTATTTATTTGGTTGTCTATTTATTTGCTTTCCAAAAGGGTTCTTCTGGCGTTACTGGCTCTCCCGGTTTTCCAGGGTATGGAGGTTTAAGGGTAAGAACGAAAATCAAGCTTAAAACCTTGTTGCAGAAAGGCTGGTTGGTACTTTGATGATTTTGAATGAAAGAAACAATATACAGAAACGTAGTGATTACTGGCCCAAGTAATTCAAAGTACGATCGCTCTAGAAGTTGTTTCCCGCAAGAAAAGCTAACATGGAATGTTCGCATCAAAACAGAAGTTGTCTTACTTCATTTCATCAATTCTTATATCAACTAAGTTTGCACAAGTATCATGAAGAACTAGAAATAAGCCATGAAACTCTGTGTTCTGCTTTTAATTAACCCACGGATGAAATTGACTGATACCGCCCTTATAAAAATACTTCGATCACATTTTTTTCAATGATTGACCTGTTGGCCATGCATTATTTTGTACGCATAGGGAGAGACAGGGGCTCAAGGCCCCATGGGACCAAGCGGTGAAAGTGGACTACAGGTATATTTATTTATCCTACTCAAGGCCCAGTTTTAACCCAGATCTTATCATATGATTCACCCAGACGCCTTTCGGCCTTTTACTTGGAGAGTGGTAAAAACGAGTGAATGCAATGTCAAGTTATATTTAGTAAGTTGCATTTCTACGCTTACTTTTTCCTTACAAATCATTACGTACAAAGCATGGTATAAAGCATGCGTCTGACGAATGGTGCACGTCCATGCAGTGGTAGCAAACTGACCGATCCCAGTTGCAAATTTCTTTGAAAATTTTATGTTTGTTTTTGTTGTTTTGTTTTGTTTGTCATGTCGATCGTCAATGCCGTTATTGCCTGGGCCAAGAAACCGTCGTCCCGATTTTAACTATAAAACAGTTTAAAACCTTGTGAAATCCATTTGTTTGTGTGTTTGTTTGTACCATCACGCTATTTGTTGCACACATCGGCTGTGGCATAAACAACATTTTTGTCTTTTTTCTGTAGGGAATCGTTGGAAATCGAGGGAAAAGAGGTTCTCGTGGGAATGGCGGCAGTCAGGTAGGGTCAAGCATCTAAACCAAACAAACAAGATCTTAAAAAATTGGGTCGGTATATGCCGGTCTCAAGATATGTCTGATAACGCAACATATAGCAACGTATTAAATAGAGAAATAAATTAGGCTTGTCTAGAAAAAAGAACTACTTACTTATGACATCTCTTTTAATTTGTTATTGTAAGACATGTCTACTCTGTTCTTCTTCAAAAATGTCCGGAACCGCCATTGTCCCGAATAGTTAAAAAGGTTTAGCTACAACGTACCTAAAAGAACACCAATGACAGCTTTGGAGTCAATCTCATCTGCTGGTCTGTGGTTCGTAGGTGTCCTTATTATCCCAGGAGCAGTTAGCGGAATTTTGCAACTTTCCAGTAATATCGCATTTGAAACCATCTTGGAAGTTTGCTTAAATGTCATAGATTTGAGCATTTGATACAGAGGTCTTGTTTCGGTGTGTTTTCTTACGTATTGGCAACTGTATTTGCCACGTTAACGGTTATCGCTTTGTTGTGACTTTAATTTAATTCTCCATGCTTCCAGCGATGAAAGAGAGGGGTGAGGGAAAATAATGTAAGTTTTTAGTGTTGAATTACTTTTCTGAATCTTTTAGGGTGCCCCAGGCTTTCCTGGAGTTCAAGGCCAACAAGGTGAACGGGTAAGAGAACAAGTCTGCCTTATAACAACATGCAAATCACAAACTCGGGACTAGTAATGACGTAATTATTATGAATCATAACTCAAAAAATAAAAGAATACTTAAGAATGCTGTTGTTAATATTATAAAGTTTAAGTTTAATGCTAGCCCCCTTTAAGCAGAGAGGATAACTGCAAGAAAAGCGGCTGCCCTTCACCATTCTTAGCATGATGGTAGGCTGTGATAAGTGGACCTCGATTCTCCCATGATTATCCTGGAGAGCCGTTTCCTTAAGGGTCCACCACCGTACTAAACCACTTCAGATTCACGACCGTGGTATTTGGTCGACCTCATCCCCTGATTCAACGGTCTAGCAACACTCAAAACGTCGCTAACTACATTCTTAGTGCCTACATTGTCAGGCAAACGGTAATACAGCTATTTGGCTATTGACGATTGTACTGAATCATAATGAACAACAAGCATCTCTTTCATCAGTGACAATAATACTGCTTCTTTTAACAACTTCGTCATAACTATTACTGTCGAATACTAATGAGTCATGTCATGCGATTGTGTCTTGTAACTTTTAAGTCTGAGCATCAAAAGCTCGAAGAGGTTGAGTAGCAATTTTTTTAATGACGGTTTTGTTCTAAGGCTATGGGTTCCCCAGCTAATGACACTACATTCTTCATTAGGGTAGGGCAGGTCGGCAAGGATTGCCAGGTCTAGCGGGCACTCCAGGATCTGCGGTAAGCATTGCTTGCTTTATGTTTTTAGCAAAAGAGCAACACAGTGTAACCACAATGTATTTCTAACTAACGCCAGCGTTGTTTAGAGATTTTTGAGATAATTCGGTGGCTTACGAGATAATGTTAATCGTAAAACTTGTCTGTATTTGCAGGGAATGGTGGGCGAAGATGGCTTTGCAGGAGAGGGTGGAAATCCGGTAATTTCTATATTTGCTCGCGATAATTATCCTATCCACTGAATAAATTGTTTATACATGAATTATAATTTACATTCTATGCATATTGGTTAGCGATATGTTTATTTCTAAATCTCCGGAATCTTGTTTGGTTTGGTGGAATTAGTATAAAAACCTTTGAAAATGCAAACAGCTTGGTCATGTTGATACTACAGTCTCTAAGTTCCTTGTTGTAATTTAGGGTGAAAGAGGGATGGCTGGATCTAATGGGGCACAAGGAGCTAAAGGAGAACAGGTAAATTACCAGACTGAGTATTACAATTCAACCAAGCTTTATTAATGGCCACCACTTACTTCCTGGAAAGATAATCGGGTATACTATTAAAAAAAACCTGGAACCAGGTTAAATAGATTCTTCTATCAGGTTCGAGATGTTATGTGAAAACGTTCCAAAACGTTTCCGTATAACCTCTCCATCCTCCGTCTTGTTTTGTTGTTTTTGTTCTAGCGGTTATCATGATGACCGTCTCCTTTTAAAAAATATTTACCCGATGTATCGTGCCGAAAGGAGTAAAATCTCGTTGTCATTTCGTCATGTTAGTGTTTCAGTAGATCTAGAGAAAGGGTCCAAGAGGTCTGGATCCCTCATCCTTCTCCTTCAAATCTCTATTTTTCTTTGTGCTTTTGAGATAAAACTAAAAAAGAATACAAAGAAAGAAATCAATGAAGACCAACTATTATTCATAAGCCTTTGAAGTATCACGTACAAGTTGCCGTTCGGGACTCGTCTACATCGCGGAAAAAATTCCTGGAAGCAGTCCATGTGTTTTATACTTTAAGAATTTTCTTTTTGTAACTTGTACAACTTAATTTAAATCGTTTCCTTAAATCTTCGTAGACATGTTGCATTCTTGAGCAATGTCATGATAAATCGAATGGCATATTGCTGCTGTCTTCTCTCACTCGACGGTCAGCAGCATTACAAAACATTACAAATAATTATTAATTATTACCACTTTTCCCTACAGGGCCAAGTAGGCAATCAAGGTGAACCAGGAGAACAGGGTCCGGACGGTGAAAAGGTGTGCTGAAAAATGAAAGCATATTGAGGGTTATATCCCCCTTTCCCTGTTCGCAATGAAATACTTCAATCAACAAGACGGGACTCTAAAACTGAAACTGTGTAGTAGTTTTATGATTACATGATCGTGGTTGCATTCACAGACTGGATGGTTCATCCACAGGAACTGACTTTTGGAAAGCTAGTTAACGGTAACGCTGAGACCGAAGTGAAACGAGTTCCCTTTTTATTTGAAGTTGCTGTTTTAAATCAGAGAAAGCCAAAAATTAGGACTTAAAAAATCAACCAGAATCCATACTGATAAACAATGAAGTGGATTTGACGCTGATTTTAGCTGCATGAATTCTGGGTCAATTTCATTAGTGCGGTTGAGCCCAAGTGGTCCAAGTATTCGATAGAAATGTGTTCGTTTTGGCAGAGTTTTTTGTTTGTTTTGTGTGCGTTTGCTTGTTTGTTTGTCTGTTTGTTTGTTTGTTTGTTTCTAAGTCAAGGGTTTAGAAAGTACCTTTTTCTGTGCTCAAAAGAAGATTGTATCTAAAAACTATCAATGCAATGCCACTAAAATGTGATATTGAAGTTATAGTATATTCAAATAACCGCTTCTTTGTTTGCCACAGGGTGAGCAAGGACCGACGGGTGGTCAAGGACCACGAGGATTGATGGGAGAAGAGGTTTGTTGCCCAATTGTCTGTAGCCTCTCTTTGGAAGCGAAGCCAACAACGCGCATCGCATGAATACTGATTCAATCTTAATTGCTTGTAAATAAAGTCCATCGTGATAGGAAAGTTTGTGCATTTGGCTTTGCTTCAAAAGGCCTGGTTTCTCTTGCGAATGAAGCACAAACGTAAACATTTACATAGTATGAGCGCCCTTGGAGGAAAAAAGGGGAAAACGCAAATTAAGGTATAAGCACTATCACGGGAGAGAAAAACGCACTCATTCTTTTTATCGGAATGTTACAAGGAAAATAGGCGATATACATTGTAAGAATAAGTAAAAAAGCAGATGAAACATTAATTTGCACCATTTATTTCATCCGTTTAACTCAGAGATGTAATCGTCGTTGGAATTTTTTTTGTTCGTTTGCTAGGGCCCTGAAGGTCCCAGAGGGTCAGCTGGTTCAGATGGAGGCGAGGGTGATCCGGTTAGTTGCCATAGAAATGAAGATATAACATAAATTACTGACACAGAGTTGTGTTCAAGACTTCCTTGATTTCTGTGATTTTGTTTCTTCCCTTGGGAATCTCCAACCACGTAGCCCTTCCGACCCACCAGTGGTATTTGTAGGACAGAACCGTTATTTTTTTTAACTCCTTTGCTCCTAAAGTAATGTTTACCAATGACACAATATTATTAGTAGAATGAAATAATGCATCCTTAATGCTCTTAGCTCATCAATAATCGAAAATATCTCACTTCTGGCAAACACAATATTCAGGATACAAATCTAGCTGAATTTCTGAAAACACCAGGCTTCATGAAAATTTTGGCATTTTCGCCAGAACTACGCTCAAAGAAGAGTTTCGTGACTCCAATCAGCCTTAAAGTGCACCTAACCCCAAAATATTTTTTTCGCTAAAAAAACTCTTTGCACCTGTTCGAAAAGCATTGCGCCTTTTTTTATAAAATCCCCCCCCCCCCGCCCAGTCTTGACTTTTTATAGGCTGTCAAAGTTACGAAATCTAGCCATCATCTGTTACAAGATCGAGCTAGCGAGGGGCGTGGATCTATTCCTGATTTGACATCACAAACTGATTTGCATCTCCTTAAGTCTTTGTAAACATGCATGCAAAGCACTTCGTGACGTCAAATCAGGAATAGACCCATGCCCCTTCTGACTCGGTCGTGCGACAAATGATGCTTAGATTTTCGTAAGTTTTGCAGCCCGTAAAAAAAATCAAAAACTGCAAATAATGGCGAAATGTTTTTAAAATAGGTGCAAAGTTTTATATTAGCGTAAAAAATATTTTGAGGTTAGGTGCGCTTTAAAATGAGACGGAAAGGAGGGGAGGAGAGGGGGAAAAAGACCGGCAAGACCTTTTTTATTTTTTTATTTGCCGACTTTAAATGCTATGTTGCAGACTTTTCTTCAACCGAGTTTCATCGTGTCTAAAAATCCAGGTAGATGTATTAAAATTTTGCTCCAGTGACTCTAAAATCTTATGCTGAAATTTATGGTTATCTTTTTGTTCAATCTTGTTTTGCACTACATCTACTCGAAATTTATTCGTAATGCTGATTGTTTTTTAGGGTGTAAAGGGTTCGCCAGGAAACGCTGGATCAGGGGGCTTCGATGGCCGCACGGTTGGTTACGTTTAATTTGCAGGCTTCTATTTTCATTTCAATTCCTAGATTACCTACCGTATGGCATTAAATTTTTCGGGGATTACTTTTTGACATTATTGTTTTGAGTTTGTTTGTGATTAATTTCCACAAAACTTTACTCCACGTAGTTTAACCTAACATAACATATGTCTTGGGGTGATTTTACAATGGTCTGGCACCATATTCAAGGAAATTAATACTATTCTAGTTGTTTTTTTGCCTGTGTCCCGATCGCATCTTCTTTGTACCTATTGGAAAACCCACAACAACCACTCTTTACGACATGACATTTAGAATTAATGTGATAGATCATGATTAAAGTTTTTCCTTCCTTTAGGGCCCCAAGGGAAGCGCTGGAACAAATGGCGAACGTGGAAAGAGAGTAATTGCTTTTAATTTCTCGCTTGAAAGTCTCACACCTTTTCTGTTGTTGTGTCTGTCGTTATTTTCCAAGATGTACAGCATATGTATTCTGTCGCATTACAGCGTAACGCACCAGACTGCGTCCATTTTGCACAATTTCAGGGTATTTCACAATATTTCACAATTTCAGGGATTTCAGTTCAGGATAACTTGCAGGAAACTAGCTCAAGTGAATTTGAGTTGGTTCCCTGGAAGGCGGTACATTTAAACTACGTTATAACTGTTTTCTTGCAGGGGAAACCTGGTACACCTGGATTGCGAGGACTTCCTGGAGATCAGGTGGGCTTTTTGTTTTCACGAACTACAATAGAAGCGTTTAAGAAAAGCTAACAATCATTTATAATACTCATTCATTCTCAGGGAGGGGACGGATCGATTGGTCAGCGAGGTGATGAAGGCAAAAGAGGACCACCAGTGAGTACAAACTATGGATAACTCATAGAATGTTTAGATTAATCACGTTCTGATTGGTCGAAAAGTATCTGTTTTTCTATTAAATTGGCCAAACGTTTTCGTTGTATCTTGTAAAGAAATACATACCGAACATTCTCTTCCTTTAGTGAAAAAATCCATGGCTAATTCGTACTTGCCGCTGACTTGGCCGAAAAATATCCCTACTTGGAATAAATCGGACCTTTCTGTAGTCCGACTACTTAACACCGAGAAAGTTTCTTTACTAAGGCTGTACAGTTCTTTGCGCCTTATTCCATCGCTAAATCACTGAATTGCTCCTTGATACGTTTCCAAATGATCTAGCCTTCGCTGGTCATGTTTTTTCAGCGGTTGAGCGATCTTTGGCGATCATATGAAAACCGGCATTTTTTCGTGGAATGATCCTATTCAAAACCAACTTCTTGTACCTTTCAGGGTGGCCAAGGAAATGCCGGCGAGTCTGGAGATAATGGCAATCAAGGACAGACAGTAAGAAAATTTCATTACAAACAGTCAACTAACTTAAACCTCAGCCGTACAAGAGGGAGGGGTGGATGCCCCTCCTTTGTGATGATGATGATGATGATGATGATGATGATGATGATGATGATGATGATGATGAAAAGAGAAAGCAATTTCATTTATAACTCCGTGAATATTTACATAACGTGTTCGCATTTAATTAAAATTTAAAAAGATTATTATTATTATTACTATTATTGTTATTATTATTATTATTATTATTATTATTATTATTATTTTCAAAATGTAAATCTGAGTACGTTTTTCATTGGTATGTCGCGGCTCTCCCTCTTGAGGGTAACAGGTACTTACTAGTATTATTTAACGCTCACGAACCGTTCAAAACGTGCAAATGAAAGTTTAGTCTTCTATGTTGCAAGCACGCCCTCTCTGCCAAGCTTGTTCGCTCGAAAATCTAACGTCCAACGGTTATCAGTACTTTATGTTGTTGGCTACTTCGGCGAGACGAAGCTATTGTACTGTAAGTGTTGTTCTTACATGGAAGAAGGAAGGGCTTGGGGTGCAGGTGTCTTGTGCATTTTGCAACTGGGGTGAGTTCATGTGAGAAGTCTCATAAAAAGAGTCAGCTGTTCGCGAAAAGTAACGTTTGTCTCCTTTTCGGATGCATCCCCAATAAAAAAAACAAGCTTTATAAATATGCAATATAAATATATTGGATTGACTGCTAGTTCCAACACTAGCACAAAGAGGAAACCAGTTAGGTGATGTTTGAAACAACCGACTTTTTTTGGGAACTCTCGCGCAAAGGTACAGCAAAATAACTGAGTGATTTTTTTTTTTTGACAGGGACTTGCAGGACCTGCTGGACAAATGGGACCACCTGGGCGTAAAGGAGAAATAGTAGGACCTTTTTTGCTGGTGTCAAGTACAATAGAATCATCATAACAAACACAACATTGAGCCAAAAGAGCGCAAGTAAAAGTTGATAAAATTTTGAAAGGAAACAGATCTTAGATAAGTTCTGGTAAGCAGCTTCAGGGTAAACGACTTCAAGTTCGACGCTGGCATTGAAAGGGTAAAGCGACCACCTTTTCGATTTCCTACTTGAACAATTTAATCAATTAATAGAGGTGTGTATCTCTCGTTAAAGAATCTCACCCCACAGGAAGGCATGCTGTCACTCAAAACGAGAGATCTAAGTGAGTTTTGGTTGGTTTGTCAATTGCTGCTTCTTTTTAATATGTCCAAAATAATTAGTTTCCTCTCTCCTTGCAGACGAAACCTTTGCGGTGATCGAGTGTGCTTGAAATGGCCCACTCTTAAAACAGTTATATTTAATGAAAAAATGTGTGATTATTTGCCACTAGGGAGAAGTGGGATCCGTTGGTAGGCGTGGCAGGGGTGGGGCAGATGGTAATCCGGTGAGTGATAATATATTTTTCTTCCATTGGAATCCCACTGAATTTTGGGTATTTTACGTGTGTAACTCATGGATCAAAAAACTAAGCCATTTTGGAGCAAAATATGTAAGCCTTCATACTTCATTTTGGACGCACTGCTTTCGCAAATTTTCCACCTTTTTCCAGCCAGATCGACAAAGATCTTTATAACCCTATTTTAGCCTAGTACGCAAAACATACCGTGTTTCAAACCAAAACAGCTCAAAAACCAGAACTTTCGTGCCCTCTATGACCCACTAAGGAGGCTTTTCACAAGCTAGAGAATCATCGGAGCAGGCCAAAGTAAATGTTGAAAGCGAAGAATGCTTTGCTGCAGATCGTATCAATTAAGTAATAATGACGTTTATTCATTCTTAGCTTTCACCGTTAATCTCAATCTAGTCTTGAAAATGATGCTGGCAATTAGATTTGAAATAAACGATGTTCGAAAAGGCAGGTGGTTACTTGATTCGTTTTGCATGATTTCTACAGGGTGCTAATGGCGATCCAGGTCAGCAGGGAATGGCCGGAGAAATGGGAGTAAAAGTAGGTATTCTTCAATCCAAATAACTATTACTGCACTTAACCTGGAAGTTTGCCTTCTCTGACATCCAATTTAATTTCAGGGAGGCGTAGGAGACAGAGGAGTTGGTGGACAACCCGGCGATAATGGCGATTCGGTAAATCTGTTACTTTTTCAATAAGAGATTATTTGTGAGAGTGGATGTGACAATAAACGAGTTTTCTGTTTTGTTGAATGTACCAGGGTCCCCAAGGCGATTCAGGACCAACTGGTCAAGCAGGTTACTTGGGTGGAGCTGTAAGTTTATCTCTGACGTTATCTTCATTTAAAATTCACGTCAACTGTTTTCGTGTGTTTTAACTTTTAATAAGTTAACTGTTTATATTTCGCCGTTTCAGGGGCTTCCTGGTCCAACAGGAGAGCGAGGTGAAGTTGGACCCGCTGGCCAAAAGGCAAGTGAAATGTCAACTAATTCTTGTTCAATATCACAAAACAAAATAATAGTCACTCTGATCTAAGAAACTTGAACGCCAAGTTTTCCTTTGTCTTTTTCCCTTTTGTTAAGTAGCATGTGAACTCCCTGGTGATCTCTGAAGCTCAAAACCTTATGAACGATTGCGTAAATTTACAGTGCCGTCAATCACATTTATGGACCCTAAAAAATTTAGAAACCTTTACGATGATTCAAATTTCGACCAAACATAGTCATGATCGTGCTCTTTTAAACCCATTCAATAAACGTTTTGTTTGTTGAGACATCGTCCTAGATAATTGACGGCGGCGTAAAATATTTATATGTCACTTTTCTTCCAGGGCGCACCTGGAGAGCCTGGACCAGCTGGCGGACCAGGATCAACAGGAGCTGAGGTAAAATTATTTTGATTCAACAATGGTGAAAGCTGTGGCCTTTAAATTGAAGAAAGTTTAAATTTCCCAGCTTGAGAGAGGCTAACCAATTGGATATTTACAGATTGGGAAGGAGTTGTCTCTGGCCTCAAATTCAACCATTCTTAAAAGTGGGGTTTCCAGATTGCAAATCTAATGCCCTATTTTATATTGCCCTCTTTTAGGGTAGCTTGGGTGAAAGAGGACGGAAGGGATTCCAAGGAGATCGCGGAGAAGAAGTAAGTGAAATCTCCTTACTAATACCTCAACACGCCATACACATTTATGCCACCTAACACAATTGATAATTATTTTAACGTAGTCACTGATTTCACTTTTTTACTTCACAGGGCACAACTGGTCAAATGGGACCATCAGGAACCAGCGGCCCTGCAGGAGCCTCGGTACGATACAAATAAGTCACCACATTCGGTACTCCCTAAGAAAAACTTTCAGTGTTAAGTGTAATCGTGAATTATTGTCGAACCTCTCCTTACTGAGATCTTTGTTATACAACTTCGCCCACTGTCATAAGGACACTCAGCTCTGTCTTTTCTTTATTGTCTGTTCTAAAAAGGTTAGATTTTAGTAATTATGTTTCTCTCTGTATAAAAAAATATGTTTGATTACATGCAGTAAAGAAGAGGTCGAGTGATCCTTCCAAGAGTGAAAATTGAAGTTCACGTCATTGTATGACTGATTGCATAAAATATCCACTGTTTGCATGAATGGTTAAGAATCCAAATTAAAACTCGATTCGATACTGGAACCTTGATTGGCACTTTGGAACTTGACATACAGGTGTGTTGATTTGCATAACCTAGCTCTCAAAGGACTCCTATAATTATTATTTTTTACTGTTTTCTTTTCTCTACCAACGTCTTTCAGCCCATTCTCGCAGAACCCTTAATATTTGATATTTTCCTGTTTAGGGTCCTGCAGGAGATGAAGGGGTCTCCGGTACTACTGGGCGGCCAGGTAGAAAGGTACTAAAACTTTGATCTTGTTTTTAAAAAAAGTAACCGCTATTAAAAGGGAAATACGTGTTACTTGTGTTTTTGCAATGAATAACAGGGTGCGGTCGGTGAAACAGGAATGGCTGGAAACATTGGAGCCACAGGAGCTCAGGTATTCTCTCAGGCGTGTGTTTCTTTATCACGACTCGTATTTTTTAATATTGTTTTGTTTGTTTGTTTAATTGTATGTCTGTTTGTTTGTTTCTTCCTTTCTTTGTTTGATTGTCTTTCATTCCTTCAAGCAGCTTGAAGTAATGTTTAGTAGAAATTCTCGCAAGTGAGCTTGTTATTTCATTTCGAGATTTAAACTTAATGATCGAATAAAAACTCAGTTTGTCATGGTTAACTGGTACTCGGTAATTTCTCCACATTAGCTGATCATTTTTAAAATCAGATATCTTGGTAACAAAAATGGGTGGGGGAAGGATTTTTACCAATAATTTGTTTCCCTAGGCTTCCTTGTTAATACTCTGTTGTGGTGAGGTAGCAGTTATTGGGTGCGAAGAGTAACCAATGAATGGTACATTGTTTCCTTCATTGCTATCTTTGTTTGTACCAATAGGGTAGCCCTGGACAACCTGGTTCCCCAGGTGAATCGGGATCTGGAGGAAACATGGTGAGAAATCGAAATTTAAACATAACTATATCAATAAACAAAAAAACCTTCATAAATTGTCTAACTCAGTCGTAGCAGTGAGCGATACAAACGCATGTAGAGCGAAATACGAATTTAAGTATAGAACTGAACTGTAAGACAGTTTCTCGAGTTTTACGCACGAGGCGATCATCACATCATCAGTCTGATGATCACTTCGCGCTTGAAACTCGAGTAACTGTCTTACAGTTTTCTATCTTTAAATTCGTATCTATATCAATAAATAGTTGTTAAAGGAGTTTGCCAACATATTGTAAACAATAATTGTTATAGTTATAAAAGAGTTCTTAACAATATAACAATGATAAAGGAATATCCCTCTTACCACCCTGTTCACCGTATTCACAAATGGCGAACGCGCGGAAAAAAGCCTGGTACCTAGCACCAAAACGAGGCGTTTTAGGATAAACAAAAAATAATTTTACTGTAAATGTATGCAAACTGCACAGAAATCAGCACAAAATTCGTTAAAAACAAGCTTCCTGGTTGCAGATTTCATTCAGAATGAGTCCACGATCCATGTCATAAGGTTATTGCTGTGCTCCTTGTTGTAATCCGAAACGAAACGTATACTCTCATAAGAAAAGAGTCCGATAATTCTGTTTTTCGAAGGATCCAAACCTTTGAGGGCAATGGTTACAGAATTGAATAAACCACCTTGCAGTTTTCAATTTTTTTCTGCTTGGGCAGAAAAAACATCGATACTACTGGAAATTAACTTAAACTAAAAATTAGCAGTACTTGAGAAATTGAGTATTGTATAGTGCCTTGCAGTAGCGAAAGTATAGGTCGCAAATTCTGACATTTTGACATTTTCTATAGCGGAATACAAGTAATCTCTACTGTTATATAAACGTCCAGCTCTTTATACAAACTCAAAGGGAAACTGTTTGAGTAAATGAGGAAAAATCAATTTTAACAGAACGACTACAAAATACTTAGATCCAACTGGGAAATGTTCCGCCGAAATTAAGTGGGAGAATGCCGAGTTAAAATCATGTAAGTTTGCATAGATAATTTCCGGACTGGATCTTATTTCGTTTTATGTTGGGTTTGCAATCTTGCTCACGATTCAATGCATGCTGATATATATGTATATGGGGAAACGGTGTTAATATACGGTGTTAATATTCGGGCTTTTATAACAGCGTTAACTCTTTCTACGATGAGAAAAAAAACCAAAGGAACTCTACATACCTCCGGGCTAATCTCAGTAAGAGATCGACGGAGAACTCTCAAACTGGAAGAACAGTTTTTGTGGTTCTATGTCCGCATTGCAGCAAAAGATCCCATGAGAGACATTTGACAATTTTATTTCGCATTTTTTACTCAAAGATCAACGTAATGACACGGTAATCAATATGCATGTCCTGAAAAACAGTGTTCGAAGATTTACAAAGTCTACATGTCAAGACACGAGTCATCCTTGCAGAGAGAATATTGTATCAGGATAAATAAGAAAACAATCCTTTCCTTGGCTGGTGTAGCCTTCAACTCTAAAGGATTCAGGAACACAAAGGGATAAGCATAGATTATGTCAGGTGAGAAATTAAAA
>Ga0126336_10000720_pt1 | contig 14882 bp, 9 predicted proteins | sample SidCmetagenome_FD_92530 | JGI IMG/M metagenome (GOLD analysis project Ga0126336, IMG submission 92530) | Coral microbial communities from El Islote,Puerto Morelos, Mexico - Siderastrea C C metagenome | ecosystem: Host-associated > Invertebrates > Cnidaria > Coral | place: El Islote,Puerto...
CCTACGTTTGAAAGGTTTTCGGCTTTATTTTCCCCAGTTTGTCGGCCATTAATCTATGAACAAGTGCGCGAACTTGGTGTAAAATTACGTGACGTCATTCACGAAGATTGATTGGTCAGTTCTCTCTCTCTTCATGTTCCAAATATGGTACTTGCGAAAACGAATAATTACGAGCATCGTTCAAAACCTATATATGCGAGTTACACGTTTCAAGTCCTTATGAGTTTCTGGACTTACAGAAGAGAGAGTGCAGCCGCCCGTTGCCAAGCGCAGGAAAAAGTGAGCAAATCAAGTCAGGATTGATTTTAGGGGAGGAGGGTAATACGGATGTCTAAAAACGACTGCGTGGGGGGGGGGGGGCTACAGATGAGACCGTAACAAGGCAATTATTTATTTACAGCAATAATATGTGAAGACAATGGGGGAGCATATTTCCTGGGCTTCTGCCAGTGGCAAGAATAAAAGGAACTACGTAGCATCTGACATCACATTTCTTGATTAATTGCAGCACTTGCTTTTGGGAGTAAAGTTTTTATTGGCGATGGTGATCCCCGATGTACCACAGTGGGTTCAAGATGAAATGGCTCGGCAGCAGTACAAGGCACAGCTTGCTCTTAGGGTACGTCAAGCGAACTCTTCATTCTCAACTTTCTCCTCTTTGGGAAAAGTAATGGTTAATGGCAGTCGGAAAATCATGCTTTTCTTGATGAAGAAAACGGTGGTAAAAAATCATGTGGGTCCCCGACAGAATCGAATCCATGACCTTCCGTTTACATGGCGGATGGTGTTACCCTCGAGCCTCTCAGTGGGAGACTGGTGGCAAATATTGTAGGTCATTTACTAGGTTCATATGGGATTATGGGAAATAATTTCTCTGATCTCTGCATAGTGCTAGGATCGGTAATGTGCAAATCGTCGCTACGAAAAAACGTGGCCTTGCTGTAGCTCTTGAGTGTTTAGAGAATCCAAGCAGATCCGTGTTATATTTATTATCGTTCTCTTTGACATTATCCTGTTCTCGTAGGGGAGTTTTCCCAAACGGAACTTTCTTGTACTACTACTACACACGAGTGAATCTCAATTAGCAGGTAACCATTTCTGGCTTCTAATCTAATGCGTCAAAAACATTTTGTTACTTTGCGTTCTCTTTCTAGGCTCAGGGTGAGGATCTGCAGGCTCGGAAGAGCGCGTGGAAGGAGACTATGCTTTAAGAGAAGGAATTTCACGTGCTTATGATAGGCAGCTAGAGTAATGTAGTGTAGTACAGTGCTCAGGGGACAAGTATATATTCAGAAATTTTTCGGTTGTTTGTAAACTATAATTTTGCACTTTGCAGCACCATAGGCAAGCATAACATTATATATATCGCTTTTAGTTTTAGATTTGAAGAGTTTTAAAAGAAAGTGCCAAAAACAGTTTTAACATAACCTGACTGTTAATAATAGTAACAGAACTGTGGCCGGTTTTACAACCCCTGTTGGGTTTCTATGAACCAAAGCAATTAGAGGTTTGTTTGTTTCCAAGTAAATGGGCCTTTGTGGGCCGCAGGATTAAATTTAGATTGAGTGGAGCGTTTTTAAGTAGAGTTTTTAATCAGCGTTGGAGTGGGGCAGGCTAGTACCCAGGCGTTCTCTTCTCGCTCACTGACGTCATGATATTGCGCACCAGGCCGAGTGCGCGGGAGGAGAACGCCTGGGTACTAGGGTTTGGGTGGGGGTAAGCTTAGTTAGCTAACGTCTCAGTAACAAAGGGTTTGTGATGCAGTATAGATCGTTACTTTTCCTAGCAGTAAATAATATCTGTATACAGTAACTGTAAAAATTAAGGTGACATAAAGATGAGGGTTGGTAAATTTTTATTGGTCATTTTAATACTCTTCATTTCAGTCCATCGTCAAGGTTTCTTTTTAGCACTTCGTTAGATTGTTTGCGAGGGTTGGCCTAGATCCTCATCTCCAAGGTTTAGTTCTCAAACACTGCCAGTAATTTACATTTAATTAATGTTCAATGCCAATAAAATGAAGCTGCAAGTCGGCGACCTTCGACGCTGTGTTGAGGCAAGAAAGGCGAAGTCGAGAAATAGCTTTGCATCGAGAGCAACGTTTGAGCGACGAAACCATAGGTACAGAAAAAAAATATTAGCAATGGCTTTTTGAAAGTCTAGAGAATAAAGTGATTGACAAGCCAGGGTAAAACAGTAAGAAAGATATCAGACCTGATGGACACGAAGGTGGATTCAGAGAGAAATATATCTAGTATATTTTCGTTCTCTACGGGTTTCTCTTGTATTCGGTTCGCCGAGGTTGAGGCATAATTTAACGCGCTCCTGTTTTAATACTCTAACACCGAGGGAATAGTTTGCCAAACGAAACGAAAACAAGAGCGCAGGTCACGAATAAGACAAATTGGCCGACTTTGTTCCTCTGCCAACTTTCCTGTTGGTCTTGTTTTGCTTTTTACTGTCAAACGATTACTTTTGTGAACAAAAAATGAAGCAAGGTACGGCAATATATACGACTCGTTACCCACGTAGCGACTCCCTTGTGTGTTTAGCTTACAACAGGTGCGTTAACTCCATACGCCGGTTACTTTCATCACTCACTGCACTAGTTTTTAATCTTCCGGTTGTGTAGCCTTTATTTGCATTTAATTAAATTTATCGCTTGACGAACGATCAAACAAATCACTTGTGTCGCCTTGTGTAATAGTGCGCACGATGAAAATGAGCTAGTTGATAACCAATTAGACTTCTCTCATTTTTTTGCTCGGTGGAATTGCCAACGTAATGGACGGTTACACAGGTGATTTTAATGCAATTTTAGTAGCATTTTTTGTGGCAATTTTCAAGTGCAATTTCAAATCTTCTCTGTAACTTCCTGCAATTTTTGCAGCGAGTTTAGAGCACCTTCGCGGCGATTTGATTGCGATTTTGAAATTTTGTGTTGCGGCTGGAAAAGGGTGCACGCGTTTGTTTGTTTTTGTGTGCGCTCAGCTTCTGTCTTACCATGGTAGGTGTCAACCTTGCTAAGGATGTGGCGTCTATTTTGGCAGTTCCCTCCTCTATAGTCCTTATCGATGCTTTGTTAGCCTGTTTTACGCTTTAGGGCTTCGTCTCTCAGTGAAATATGTCAATGAGCCAAACTTTAGTTGTTTTTTTTACAGAACTGTAATTATTGACCTAATACAAGTTATGATGTAACATAATTGTCAGAGAGCCAAACATGATAGATTTTTAAAACCTCTACACGGGGAAAATTGAAAATCAAGCGGTACCACTGGAAAGTTCTCTTCAAAAGCCTTCAATTGAATATCACACTTGCGGATTCCATCCACAGACTCAAACGTTCGCACCGCTTAACGCGATTCAAGGCTTGCTCTTGGAACTACTGTAGTTTCATTCGATTTTCAGAACATTTTGTTTCGGTTGCTGACCATTCTCCAGTAGGAAAAAGTCCTATCTTGCGCGCTCTTTTCAACTTCCTTCTTATCGACCTCAAGGAGAAACACAGCGAGAGAAACGTACGTGGAAGACTAAACTGAATATTTATTTGAAATCTTGGCCGTAAACTCTAGTGGAAAAAGTCCTCGCGCGGGCTCTCATTTCGAGTACCTCCTCATCCAGTATGGGTAAAACTCGGCAAGAGAAGCGTTCAGGGGCGACATGACTGAACAGTTCCTTGAGTCCTTGACGGTAATTGGAACTGAACAGAAAATAAACGCACGGATTAATGGCGCTGATCGAATGAGCAATGAAGTACGTTATGAACGCTGTGTTCTTGCGTCCGCAGTGGGGCATGTCCCATTTGAAGAACTTCAGGAACACAAAAGTGGTAAAGGGGGTCCAGCAAACGACGAACACCATGACTATGACAACGGACAGCTGTAGGATGGCCCTGTTGCGCTTTTCCCGCATCTTTCGCGCGATTTCGCTTTGGTGTTGTCCCGGAAATTGCTGTCGCTTCAAGCGTACGATAACAGCGGTGTAAAGAGCTGTGATCACGCAGAATGGAAAAATGAAAAGCAAACAGAAGAGCAAGACGAAGTAGATCTTTTGGGCTTGCATGTCGTTGGCAAAAGGAGGCGACCAGTTTAGGAGGCAATAAGCTTCGCCTTTGTAGATGTAAATCCTATATATGTAGAAATATGGAGAGTGTAAGACAACGGCGATCAACCAGACAAATGGTATAGTCACCTTTGCTACCTTTAAACTCATCACCGCAGCTTTGACCGGGTAAAACACGTTGTAGAATCTATCGATCGCGATTAAAACTAAACTCTGAGTAGAAACCGCAGTCGAAACATCTTGCAAGAGGGGCGCAAGCTTGCACATGGCCAGGCCGAAGTTCCCGCCAATCAGCCACCGATTGGCGCCAAAATGAACCGCGGTCACCGTCCGCGGCATAGCGAAAAGTGGCATCAGCAAATCAGACACGGCCATATTAGCTATTAGAAGGTTCGTTGTGGTTCGCAATCTTTGCGTTTTAAAGATGACCAAAATAATGGCAGAATTGCCGATGAGGGACTCTAACATGATAATCGCGTATGCCACTGTCTTTCCGGCCTTGGAGGCTGTCGTGTCATTAAAAGCATCACAGGGCGAAACGCTAACGTTTGAAGCCGTCTCTGTTGAATTCATCCTTACACACGTTAAATACTCGCTATACAATGACTTTTTCCGCTCCTTGGCTCCTATAAATCCGACATTGCACCTTGCGTCGTGGCAAGCAATGAATTGTTTGCACAAACATGATTAAAGTTATGTTTAAAGAAGGTGTAATCTAATGTAAAGCTAATTTCAAGGAGCTTTAGAGCTTTTAGACAGTAAGGCTTATAAATTAATCTTTTCCGTTCTAATTACTTATAATCTGCGGCAAGTTTTAGCCAGTTAAGAGCCTTCGCTCTCAACTCACGTCCACTTTAATATGTGACACCCTTCTATTCAAGTTAACTTTCTGTCAACACAAAAAACAAAGCTTTTAATTTGTCTTCGTTAATTTTCAGGGCCACATTTTATGGTCGGTATCTTGGTGAATTTGCTGCAGTTAATCGAAGAAATTTACGTTCGACTAACTCTATTATTCTAATTTGAGAAGAGTGAGAGTTTAATCTCCTTTGTATGCTTAAAAAGGCGATTATTTGTAACTAAGAACAAAGTACCAAAAGTGCAATTAAAGTTACGATTTTACACTTCAAAGCGGATTGAAAAGCTGTGCTTTCGCCACATATCACGTTTTTCGCCGCAGCCACGTATTCTCCCACTCAATTTAGGCCGAGTGCCCGAGTTAACGTGGTAAAAAACGTTTCATTTTGCAAAATATTGAAAAGCGCGTCGCCCCAAACCAAAGATAAGGAACTGTTGCTGAGAAGCTCCTCAAAAACGAGCACTTAACAATTTCCCCGCGACAAAGGCATTTTTCAGTGGCTCTTGGTTTCTCTCTAGAGGGAGTTTCTTCTAATTATTGTATTTTCAGAAAATATGACTTTTAAATAACCCTTGTAAAGGTTTGACGACTTCATGATCAAATTTAATCCGTGGTCCCTGTTTCCTTAATTACGGATGTCATATGTGTCCAACAGCAATTGTTCCTCATGACAAATTTTTCAGCTCAAATGTCGGATGTACACAAGCTATTACTTTGGAAACACGCTTAATTTCCGATTTTATGATATTTGTCTAAAGACAGATGATTTTATTAAGAATAATTAAGCACGTTCGTAGGTTTGAATAATTTCGTGTATTTCTATCTCAGGGTACGCTTGGTTGGCCGTAATCCGGATTAACACATCGCAAGTGCTAGACGAAAAACTTAATCTAGCCTCAAAAACATCGCTTGAAACGAAAAACGAAAAGGGAGACTCACGTAAAGACGAATTCAACGCACAAATGTTCGGGACATTCGCAGCGCATATCTCATGGAATCTCTGGTCACGTGACAGTGAGGTGGAATCAACAATTATTCCACGACTGTGCGTTTGATAGGAGGTGATAGATAACCAACGGGGCGCCGAGTTGGTTAAAATCCCTCATATATCCAACAACAGTGGAACAGTTGCATTATTTAATTCTTAACTTCGGTGTGACAGAGGGCAGAAGGCTATGTTGTTCGCTGATAACTTGTGTGCGGTGAACCAACCAGAAAGGTAGAAATTCAATAACTGAGACTGAGAATTTTTAAAAAAATTGTTGATTATTTCGCGAAATGGAGTCCTAGGTGAGCTCATACTAACCAACGAGGGGGGCAGAGTTCGAGATTTCGAGGAAGAACTGTCGTCTATTTGAAAAGCCAAAAGACAATGGTTCACTTTTGCTAAATTGGTTATCCTAGTGCATGGAAACTATTACGGATAAACAGGATGGAGTTTGGATTCCAACTTGAAAAAGTCGGGTGAACTTTTTCAAGTTCTCCCTCATGCCTTAGTTAAAACTGGTAAAAAGCTAACTGTGGATCGTTACTTCCTTGAAAATTCACGTTATATTTTCCCCTTGGTTGTCTAGAAGCCATTCATGTTTGAACAAGACAGGTAGAAAAAAATTAAGAAGAACCAGGGAAATTAAGTTAAAAAAGAATGTATCAAATTGAATTTAAATTAAGAAAAATATTGACCACAGTTAAAAAAAAAAACGCAGGGAATTCTCCAATCTGGGGCTAATATAGATGGCAGTGTCCCTTTAATCACGTGCATTTTTTTACATATTTAAAAGAAACTTTTCTCTTAAAAGAAGACAGCCTCGTTCTCAGTCGTCCTCGGCGGGAAATCGAATGTGACGTCACCGGTCGATCTCTATGGGAAGATTCACCTGGTATCGCCTAGTACGCTATCGTCTTCGGCCCCAAGCCTCCCGTTGTCGCTCGATAACCGCGTGAAGGCCTGGGGATGAGGGTGCGCAATTTTACCTTTTTTTCGTTGTTATGTACTTTCAAAGGGTTCAACTTATCATAACTGAAAGAGTGTTTTACTGGGACCAATGCCAGATATTTTGCAGGGCAAGAGATTGCACGTTCGCATTGTAACCACAGGAACGGATCCAGGATTTTCTGAAAGGAGATGGAGGGGGAGGGGGGGGGCGGTAAAGTACCTAGGGGCGAGGGCAAACGTACGTGGGTATAACCGCCTGGCGGTAAATTTTCCCAGTTAGTCTGAAAGAACAGATTGTAAATTACGGATTTGTTTAGTGTTAGTTTATCTTTTACCGAACTCACAATCGCTCAAATGTTGTAAGTGAAACAGCTGCGTATAAAACAACTCTTATTCCATTATTTTTATGACGAATTTGTTAAAAAAAATGGGTAGTGGTTTGTCTCCGTCACCCTCTCAGTGTGATTCCGATGTTGTGGGTGCACGTCTTTCCTCGATTCTTTCGGAAGTCTAATGTAACTATAGTAATTCAACCTCTGAAGTTTAACTTAGCTGACTCAGACACTCAGGTTGAAGTTTTCGGTTTTCCGTTTGCCATAAATATGATGCTAAATCTCTCTAATGTTTTACAGCGCTACAACCGGGAACAGCCTCCTCTAGTCGCCCCGCAAAAGGTTGCCTGCTTTCCCAGGCTATTTACTAGCATCTTGATAACATGACCCAAAACAACAGAGGAAAAGCACAAACAACAAGTTTAATAAGACAAGTTACAGATCAAAAAATCCCTGCCAGATTGATATGGATGTACAAAACTTTTAAAGCCGGTTCAGTTATAGACATCTTTCTACCAATCCTTTTGATTTTTTCTGCGTTTTTTCTTCGGTTTTGGCCGCCATATTGGTTTGTTGTTGGCAGAGGTCAACCGTTCCGCAGCTTCCCTTTCCAACCGAGCTCGCCTGCAAAGATGAAACAAAAACATTATAATAGTAAGTAATTTTACAGGAGAGTTTTCAGCGAGTCTCTGCTTAATTTTTGCTTTCAGTTAATTGACACATAGTTGGCATTTGACATGACGTCATTTGATTAGTAGTTTATGATGCTGTGGTGAAATAAGTTTGCTCATAAAAGTCTTGCTATTCGCGAAACTGAATTTCAGTTTTTAAATCAAGTCTTATATGGCATTGTGAGATACAACTGTTTGAGGTAACAACTTCTAATGTTCAATTGAATGTTCTAAGGTCGACATGAGAGTCTGGGAACATTTGTGACTCCTAGTGCCTATCGGCAAATTCATAAGGTAAACTACCTTCGTCGCAGAATGACTTTCACAGGGTATACAATCAACAGGCACAGGAACACAAGGCACACATTTGCAACCAACAATTTTGCCACTGAACTGAAGACATCTTGCCAGGTCAAATTAGCGCATCGGGCCTTAATACATGTCACATGACCTGTAAAAAAGGTAGGAAAGAGTTTGAATTCTCAGTTACGGACAATTACAAAGGTATGCGCAATTAGAATTATCATCATAGCAAGCACAATACATTCAAAGTAGGCTCTTCACTTACTTTTTAGGTGTTCAGCATAAAACACAGCAACAACATTTCCAAACCATGAAACAACATCCCATATTCCACCAGCCAGCCACGACAATCCGTACCAAACCCAACCAGCGAGCCACGTGACTTTGTCCCAGGTCCACTCGCCCATGCACATCGCTCCGTCCCATGCCTCTTCAGCCAGCCAGGTCATTCCGTGCCAGGTCCAATTAGCCGCAGATATCACTCCACTGTAGACGCCATTAGCCATTGTCATTGTACCGTTGAGAAATGTGTTCCCTGCCCGTACTGCTCCGTTCCAAGTCCAGTTTGCTGCCGCCACTGTTATTCTCTCGCATGTGTTGTACGCCTTCGTCATGAAACCAGGGGACCGGGGCTTGCAAGTTCGATTGTACAGTGGGCGTGTTCCATTTATGGCACATGTTCTGAGGTTGTAGGTCTGAAACAAAAAGGTAAAGAGTAGAGGGGGATAAGTTCGTGTTGCACATTAGTAAAGTCCTACCTTATAAGAGCTCAGTCATTAAAACGGAACCTTTTAGTTACTTTACCCACACTCACATTTCCATGTTTGAGTTTGTTGTTGTTGTTGTCCGTTATTACGTTGACGTTTCCAGAGCCTTTCTCATCTTTAAACACCAGTCTCATGTCCAGATTGAAATCATGGGACATTATCTTCATGTCAATAATGTAATCCTGCAAGGAGAAAAGCAATAATTGCTTTAAATAATTATTGATTGTTAACCGGCAAGTGAAAAGTGTTAACTGGTTTGCTAGAGAGGAGTGATTTTTTTAGTGGCATCAAAGTTTACCTGAACCATCTCACAGCTTTCTGTATAAAATAAACAAGGTATCACGTGGAAACAAGGAAAACCGCTTCATATTTTTTTTAAATAATCGGGCAAATAATTTCAAATTGGCACAACAACGATTTGAAAATACAAGCTACTGGTATTATTGACATTTGCACAATTTTATTTGGGATATCTTTTCCCTTCTAATTTTAAGTACCCATAGGGGTGAGAAATAAAAAATTAGATGCAAATTACCGACCTTTCCAGTCCATCCTCCGGTTACACTCGTGTCATGCACCAAGTCTCGAAAGAAGAACTCGTTCTTCTCAATTTCAGGTTGAATCTCTGTGAATGAGTTTATAATCGTCATAAAATTTATTGTTGCTAATATATTAAACTAAAGTTGCAAGAATTTATTTTGCTTTTCTAAGATGAAAAATGAAAATTTGTACCGAAAATTGCAGCTTGCGCAAAAGAACTTGTATAACCGTCGAAGCGCGCGCTTAAAAAGAAAACTGTCGAAAAGAGCGCCCACGATTACGCACGCGCGCAACACTCGTGAAGACTACCATGGCAACCGAAAGTTGTTTGTTTTTCAGGAAAGAAAGTTTGTAAAAAGTGCCATCGGTGAAGCCGAAATTTTTCACAGTGTTTTTACAGGATTATATTTTCTTTTTTTCTTTACTTCGATTAGAAGTCAGAAATATTGACAAGACTCGTTGACATAAGGAAATCTCTTGATAACGAAATGAAAGTTCGTTCTTAGATTCTCTGCTGAAGGTTTTCGAGTGTGAAAAAGGTTTTTTAGAAAAAAAATGAGCATATCTCACCTTCTCGTCTTGCTTTAAGCGTAATATCTGAAAGCAGCATAAAAACTGCGAGGGCAGTTATCAACAACGCCACTTTCTCACTCATATCGGAACTTTTTTCTTCACACGCGAAACACCCAGCTTGTACGATCCGCGAAAAACAGCAAAGTGATTATCTGACGTCACAGTAAGACTTTATGACACAGCGCGCGCGCGATATCGATAAGAACATTCCCAAGTTTCTCTTACGAAAAGGCCCCCTCCCAGGACAAACTGAGCTCTGCGAACTCCCAAATCGTTTATTGATTAGTTTATTATTTTCCCTCGTGATCACAGATTGGTGTTTGCAGCCGCACGAGAGGGACATCTTCCCAACTTCCTGGCCATGATACACACCAAAAGACAAACACCACTTCCCGCCATGCTGTTCACGGCACGTTAAGATTACGTTACGGTTAACTACCGTGACTGAGTGTGGACATTTGTTGTTGTGTTGGCGTTGTTTTTAAGCAATCGTGTTTTGAACAAGTCAGAGCCACTGAGTACATATATGCCGCTTTTGCCCAGTCTTGAGATACAACCGGCGTAAGCGCAGGAAGACGTAAAATTATCTGAAATTATCAATGTTTCTTTGTTATTAGTGTTGGATGTATATATGTTGGCTCGTTTTGCTCGTCAGTGGATAAAAAGAACGAGAAATGAATTATTTGAGCGTTAAGTATTAGGTGTATGTATGTGGTGGCTCGTTTGGCTCGGTAGCGAGCAAACGGCAAAATTTTGGATTCATCAACTGAGTTGTTAAGGTAGATTGGCCACCGTAAAGACTCTTTCTCTCACCGTCAATCTCTTTACGGTGGCCGATCTACCTTATCAACTCAGTTGAGTTTCACGTCCCACCGACGCAGCACCACAGTTTCTTTAGAAACTAACCCCCTTGTTAGTGAGCAAACGAGCCAGCTCGTTTGAAGATGTGTGTAAGTGGCCGTGCATTCTGTAGTTTAGCCGTAAAATTTCCTGAATTATCAATGTTTCTGTGTTATTATCTCACTTACTTGTTATTTAGGGCAAAGGTTCCCTCTCCAAGCAAGAATAAAAAAAAGCCATCAAGGCAAAACACGTGCACGTGTTATACGAATTGTCCAGTGAGGTGGAGATTGTGAGCAAATCGTCCAGTGAGCGAGATAACATTAGCATATTTGAGTGCATAGGTCAGCGGACGGATACCGACAATTGGGGCGCGTTTTCTTGGTCTCTTCTGGAATAAGAATAGGTAGAATGGGAATGATCAGAATTATTGGAATGTGAAACAAGAAAATGGTTGATCGCTCCAAAAATGGACTGAAAACTGACCGCGGGCGTTTCTTCAGGCTCGGTGGGAGAAATTAAATTTGCTGCGGATGCGCTGTTGCTTTGGTCAGCCATTTTGCTATTGGCACGTGCTTGACAACTGTTTCCTTCTGCTCATTCTGCCCCAAATAGCGGAATACATGGATTGGCATAAACTACTATTCTAATGATTCCGGAAAAAAGGGAATAAAAAACGCGTCAAAAAGCCATTCTAAGTATTCTCATCCCAGAACGGCTCCCATAAAAAACGCGCCCCTGGTCTAATGTGCAAGAAGCCCAAAATATAGCGAATATAACAACTACACACCGCCAGTGTTTCTCGTCATAAAAAAGGTGACGCTGGCGGTGTAGTTGTTATATTCACTATGGGTTTATTCTTGTTTGAGAAAATTGCGAGTGGAAATGGCACGTTTGAAGAATTATAGCTCATCTGTACAGAGGTGTCCTTGAGTGCGCTCCGAGAGGGGACCTTTGCCCCAGATAACAAGTAAAATATTAACAAAGAAACATTAATAATTTCAAATAATTTGATTGAATTTCCGTCATATTAAGCTTTGGTTACTTGTGTTACGACACGCCCGACTACCCCCCCCCCCGCCCCCCTCTCCTTTTTACAACCACCACACACCACTTTATCTTGTGCTTTTGTATGCTACAAGTGATAATTTGTAGAGGACAAATGGTTGAGTCAGTGTTCTGTTTATTAGTATATCCTAAAATTTATTCTTTATTCTATCTACAGGTTAAACATATTTACATTACAAGGAGGAGTAAGTGTGAATAAACTCTGAACACCCAATAAGATCTTTCCAAGAGATGAATACTGATCACCCACAACATGTACACGGATTTGCTTGCAATCCTCTCTTATCTGAGTACGAACAAGAATAAATTCTTGGGACTCGGTAAATGTATGCTGAAGTCCAGTCAGGGACCAGTCGTTGCACTGCAACGTTGCTTACACGCAACAACAACTGAATTCATAGTTTAACCCTTTCAGTCCAAGATTCAGTCCTTAAAACATGTAAGGTCCTCTTTCTTCTGAGACTGCGAACAACAAAGGATTTCCTTGTTATTTTGATAGGTGATTTACCTTCTTTTACTACGACACTGTGTGTTTTACTATTAAATAGACGTGTGTTTCTTAGCCGCATCCCACATGTCTGACGTCACCACACAACTTTAAAAACAACGGAGACAGCTCGGTTATTGGTGTTTAGTTGCTGTTTAGAGGTGAAGCAAGCCAGCTTACCACTTTAATGACATAGTTTGAAGAAACTTGACCAAAGTCATATAGTTATTGCCCAGGGTAGTTTCTCACTTGGTCAGGTGCCTAACGTTGGGTTTTGCCTCTTAATTTATTTGGCAGCCCTTTTGGCATCTTAATACTGCAGTGATGATGATGACGATGATGATGATGCTGCTGCAGTGATGATGACGATAATGATGATGATGATGATGATGATGATGATGATGGTGATGACAACAATGGTGGTAGTGGTAAGCTGTCCGGTAAGTGCCCACCACAAGGTACTTGCAGAATAGCAATTTCTGTGAGCCTGTGAGCATTGCACACATTGAACAATGTTTGTGATGAGCACACTGTGTTTTAGACTTCATGGAAAGGAAATGCTGCTCGTCGGGAGGGTCCAGATGAGAAGGGTGAAAACCATGAGATAGAAAAATATCCTCCAAACACTTCTTGTAGATTCTCATACCTGAGAGAAAATAAAGCAAGAAAATGACTAAATAACGAAGTCTGGATCTGCCACTGAAGACAAGACAAATAATTCAACTTACATACTATTCTTTCTAACAACTTTCTCCTTCTTTAAATTCTCTATTCCCTGTAAGTAAAAGAGAGGAAATGTGTATAATTTAGGAGAAGTTTAGAGTGATACGCTGAAACACATAACACAGACAGAGAACATAACATCTTTTCTGTTCAATAGTCTTCTGAATCCATTATTACCAACTCCTTTTTTTAAAAAATTCTTTCCAGTTTTGTTTTCTTTCCCTTCACGGACTGTATAACCACGTGATTCTCTTGTGGTTCAATTTATTGAAGAAGACCATATGGTTTGTTTCCCCTAGCAGCAACATTTGGTAACAAGTTTTAATCAATGTAAGTGTCACAAATAATAATGTTTTCTTGTGTTAGCTAGAACATACCGTTTCATCTTTAACTATCGAATGAACTTGAGTACAGAACATAACAAGAGTGAAAATTCCAAACAGCAATCCCTCAAACACTAGAAAAATCATCAGTAAAATGGCTGATGCGATAGGGATCAAGGTGCAATCTGCTGAGAGAGAAAGAAAAAATGCAATTGATAACTGACAAACTAAATTACAAGTCATTGCCAACAACCATCCTTATAAACACTACCAACAGGGATAGGCTGGGGAGGGAGGAATAAACACTTTTAATGGGGACGGGGTGGGGAGGGAAGAATAAAAACATCTAACAGGGATGGTCTGGGGAGGGAAGAATGAAAACATTTAACAGGGATGGGGTGGGGAGGGATGAGGAAACACTCCTAACAGGGACAGAGTGGGGGTGGGGGACAGAAAAATTCTAACAGGGAGAAGACTTCCTAGCAGGGATGGAGTGGAGATTAGTGACAGAAGTATCCTGGCAACAAAGGGGTTGGGGGTAGTAACAGAAGTTTCCTGTCAGGGATGAGGTGGAGAGTGGTGACAGAAAAGTCCTGGCAGGGATAGAGTGAGGTGTGGTGACAGAAACATCCTAGCAGGAATGGGGTGGGGAGAAGCAACAGAAGAGCCCTGGCAGGGATGAGGTGAAGAGAGCTTCATGGCAGAACAGCCTTGGCAGGATGAAATGAAGAGTGGTAACAAAAGACACCTGGTAGGGATGGAGTGGAGAGTGGGGAAAGAAGAGTCCCAACAGAATGGGCAGGTAGTGGTTAAAGAATTCTCATAGCAGGGATGAAGTGAAGAGTGTGATAAAAGATGTTCGAACAGGGATGGAGGAAGAAGATGAGGAAGAATTAATACAACTTTACTGACCTTGCCAATCTTTTTCTGTACAAATGAAAAGTTGTCTAATTGTCAAAACCAGTGCATAGGCTGATATTGTAAAAATGTAGAGCTGAAAAAAAAAATATCCATAAAAGGTTACCTTATTATAGGAAATTAACCCTTGTGTTAATTAAGGTATTTGAAATTAATGCAACTTAAATTAATGTGAATTAAAGGGAAAATTACTCCCTAATAAAGGAAATTAACGTGAAACAGGGGGTTAAATTTCAAAATGAGGAAAATTAATGCAATTAGCACAAAGAAACACCTTGTGGTCACAACTGGAACAAAATTATTTCTAACTGAATATCAAGATCATGAACAAAATGGGTCTACAAGTGTGTGAGGCAATTTCTTTACAGACAATGTGTGCTAAATTCTGCCTAAATGTAGGAAAGCTATTGTTTTATAGGTGTCAAGAATGTCTGGACTGTATCCAGAATATGGGATTAAAATGATGGAAATTAAGGTTGC
>Ga0126336_10000721_pt1 | contig 14880 bp, 12 predicted proteins | sample SidCmetagenome_FD_92530 | JGI IMG/M metagenome (GOLD analysis project Ga0126336, IMG submission 92530) | Coral microbial communities from El Islote,Puerto Morelos, Mexico - Siderastrea C C metagenome | ecosystem: Host-associated > Invertebrates > Cnidaria > Coral | place: El Islote,Puerto...
GCTACACAGCCAAGGACTTTTATCTTGAGTGACCGTAACATATTTTACACCCCCGGGGGAGGGAGAACAACGGCGGGGTCTAATGCCCCTGGGGCTTTTCTTGTTTTCATTATTTTCCATTTTTTTGGCGGTCACTTGCCCCAGACCTCCGGTTTTCGGTCGGCTAAACAAATACTCGTCGTGTCTTTCGCTACACAGGCTAGGGCTTGTATCTTGAGTGACCGTAACATATTTACACCCCTAGGGGAGGGACATCAACGGCGGGGTCTAATGCCCCTGGGGCTTTTCTTGTTTCCCATTAATTCGTCTTTTTTCTTAAATATTTTGATTTTCCCTCGGTGAAAGTTTTGTGAAAATGATTTTGACTAACATTTTGCAGGGGAAAAAATATGGGATCGTTCAGACGGATTCACCGATATCACGTGATTTCTTATTTTTAACCATTAAACTGGGTTGCTCTGACAGAATTTTTCCAAAAAATAATGTGTGAAAGGTAGCCTTTAGTATCTCAAATTGTGCAAAATTTAAAAAAATTCACTGAAGGAAACGCGAGAAAATTTACTGTTAACTTTGCTTTTTTTCGCTATGCTGACGTCATGAATATCAGGAACAACCTGCGATTTATGTGAGCGCGCGCAGATTACTACAGCTCACAACATCAGCGCGTGCGCGGTCATAAAACTATAGGGAGCCACCTTAAGTGATTTCTTCATTCACGAATTTTTTTTTTTAGATCACTTATGAATTCGACTGAATTTTAGAACTGAAGAACGAGGTACCATCAGTTCTTTCCGGTTTTGTAGAAAACACAAGCGAAGAACTTGAAATAGCCTGCGTAGCAGTCTTTTCCGTTTCCTTTTAGCCAAGCGGGAGAAGCGCGGCCCCACTTTCCCCCGCCATTGAGTAAGAACCACTTTGATCGAGGCAAGACCAAGAAACTTATTAATAATTTCTGTGCACATTTGTTTTGGGCTTACACTGACCAGCTGTTGCCACAAATGTGTCTTGTGTCGTTTCAAAGTGAAACCGGACAGAAATAGTTAACAATGTCTCTTTGGTATTTAACTAATCCAGATCTACATATACATCCGGCACTTGTCAACGGGTTTACGTTTGTCGCTGTGGTATTGCTTAAAGCAGAATAATTTATCCTGTACAGTAACAACCGTAACACTACTTACTTAATCAATGCAAACAGGATGCGGGACTTGTACTGATCATAGGTGAACCACTAGGTGCTTGGTTTCCAAGAACAACTATAAGATTCTACAAAACCACCATTTCAAACGTTTCGTTATGAATCACCTCTTGATCACGTCACTGCCCCCTGAATAATGACGTTGCCTAATACGCATGTGTCGGTCACACAGTACATCACACAATTTTGTTCCCAGCTCCCGCGTTACCGTCAGTTGTCTCAGTTATCAAAACAGTCACTGTTCAGTCAGTCGTTGATTTCAAATTGGAGAAACCTGACTGAATTGACGCGGATGCACTTTAATGACTGAGACTGTGTTTGGATATTTGCTAAATACGCATTGAGGGTCAACTGGAGAATAGCAATGTGTAAGTAATTTTGTTTCCTTTTGTCTAATTGCTTGGTGATTCGGTTGAAATCCGACTGGAGTATTACGCTGCAAACTCTATCAACATCTTATCTTCTGTGAATAAGCTACATATTCACTAGCTCCGCACGTTCCGCAGGTTTCGATATTATGTTTACTGGAACAGTTTCCCATCTGTTCGAAAGGAGTTATTATTGTGAATTTCACTGCATAAAACATGTTTCTAAATGAACCGTACTCTATTGCATAGCTTTGACTGTGCTTTGGGGGTCACATTTAAAATAAGTTTAATGACTTGCTACATACTCAACTGAGAAATTTATTGCGTTTGGATGGAATAAGCACCACCCTCCCTAGCTAACTCTAGTTGGAGAGACACATTGAGAGAGAGATATACCAGACATATAACGCATTAAGGTGGATACAAGACATATAATCAGCTAACATGCACTACTGACATGAGACTGGGAAATATTACATAGTACTACAACTACTACTACTACTACTATTACTACTACTACTACTACTACTACTACTACTACTACTACTACTACTACTACTACTACTACTGTGTACATTGGAATTAACTGCGGCCTTTTTTAAAAGAGTCTGTTCCACTGAAAGGGCATTAAACTCTAGCATTTCCATCCGGCTTGTGTGATATTCGTCTCAGTTTGAACCAATTAAAATCAAACACCAAACTAATTGTCGCCCAAAATGCTCAGCTTCGAAGACCTAGAGCCGGTATAACTAATACTAACAGTAACTTCAATGTTCTGTATAAACTGGCCTTACTACGCAGATATTTATTTATTCATTTATTTATAAAATCATCTTTGTAATTGAATCGAGTAAATAACTTTAAGGTAACTGGATTTATGGTCTCCAATTTTTATCATCTCGACAGTATAACGCGATAGAGGCGCCCCTAGGACGTGTATCCTTAATCGTGACGATGGAGCGTATTAAAGCCAAAGAAAATTGATCTCCATGAGACCGCGCTATTTCCACTACAAAATCAACGTCTTCTTTGTTTTCTTTGTTTTAGACTACCTTTCACGTACACGTCGAAACTAAGCTTCTTAAACTTTTCGTTTTGGTGTCAGGCAGCTGCTTGCAAACTATCTCCTTGTATGTATGCGTCGTTCGCGTACAAATGCAGGTGTATTCAAAATCCAATGCCAGCTTTCACCCATAAAGTAAATCAATTCAAGTTGTCAGGACTACAAAGGACTCACTTTTGTCTGCTTTAAATACACGTGAAGTAAAGCCGAAAATGCTGCTGTTATCGTGGTTTGTATGTCACTACTGACTGTTCTATAGCTTTTGTTTCGCCTTTCCGCACAAACCACAAAATGGTTACCGCAAATGATGTCTAGGTTGCTAGATCCCCTCAATTCTGGTTAGTATCAGGAATTCGCTGAACTGTGTTGTATTGTGCACTTAGATAGAGGTCATGTTGTTGGATTGTGAGGTATTGACGTAAAACAGCACTGGTGAAGTCAGCCAGCAGCTTTTAGTTACAAAAATGCGTGTATTCGGAAATCGAGCTCGAGAAGTTGATTCAGCGCACTAGTATTCAAACTCCAAAGCTGTAAAGTGCACTCTTGCTTTATTTTTTCACAATATGCAACTTCACTAATTTTCCATCGAGTTAGATCAACAGATAACAGTAAAAATTTATGAGATCTGTCAAGGGTTAGATATTGAACTTATTTTTAGTTTCTATTTCTGTGAACATGAAGTTTGAACCTCTCCCAATAACTTATATGTTCTGCCATCATTTGAAAACTTTACGCAGACCTACGCAGCGTAGCAATGTAGTCACAGCTGTAGTAGCTGTAGACGTAGATACGAAGACCTTTCGTAGCTTTCGAGCTATCGAGCTAATGCTGGGTCTTCCATGAAAATGATCACGAACAATGGAGACCCGGTCACAGTTTCTGTCCATGCATGAACGGATCGATGATAAAGTGATAAAGTTTAGTGCCGAGTTCTCTCTCTCTCTCTCTCTCTCTCTGCCTCAGTCCTTACATCATTGCTTCTTGAGATGCAATGTTTCTGTTCCACCCAATCATATTTTAATGTTTGACGATGGAAAATCAGGCTTGCCCTTGACCAGACTTTGTTGGATTGTACGTTAGCCTCCGAGGTTTAGAATAAAAAAAATTATCTAACTTGATACTTAAAATGCTCAATAGGTATAGTGAATATGACAAGTCTTATCTTGCTGTAGTTTTCTTATGTACGCACTTGGTGAGCACTAACATTTTAGAAAGCAGATTATTTTGGAAATCTCTTACGCCTAGAACAACCGAATCACAGCATCCACAAGCTTTATTTGCATGACCACCGTATGAGGAAAGTCAACTAGCGTAATTAAAAAAAGATGCAATAGAACAAAGAGGAAAAAAGAACGAAATCTTAATGATCAAACTAGATTTATAACAAATTGTTTCACAAATCAAAACAGGAGGAAATGAACTCTTCGTCCACCACTTTATTTTTGCCTCGGTTCTCGTTTGCTTCGACACGTGATCCTAATGTTTTGATCTGCCCACAAACAATGGATTTGTTAAGTCACATGTATACCCTTTTTTGTGTATATTCTGGACCGATTAATAGAATAATCACAGCAGTTCGTCAATTCCATAATTAACTCTGTTAACGGTAACTGTTTAAAATTCGGGTTTCTATTATCCAGTATATCTTAAGAGAGTCATGCTGTATAATTGATGAATAATTAGGACAATGAAAAAGAAAATGAATTTCATCTTCAATGTTCATATTGAGATTACAGAGAGCCACAAAGTCTTTCATCCTCTCGTCTCTTCAAGCCAGGAGGGGCATAAGGCCTTCACATTTTTAACCCAACCCTCTCCGTCCTGCGCTGCCGTTTTGGCCTCATTCCAGCTCATCCATCCTGTTTTGTTCCTCTCTTCTCTACGGTTCTTCTTCATGTGATCTTTGACCTCCCTCTCGCCCTTTGACCCTCTGATGTCCACCCCAGTGCTGTCATGTCCCTATTTCTCTGGTTGCCCATACCTTTCTTAATCTCTGGAATGCACCAAGTGCCTTCCGCAGCCTGTTCCTGATTTCTTTACTGCCGCCACTTTCTTTGTCTACATGGTCTACGCTGGCTCCTAGGTACGCAAACTCCTCAACCTCTTCTACTTGTTCACCATTGACCACAATCCTCTGCTCGCTTTTAGCATGCTCCGTCCTCAGCGTTCTGCACTTTCGCGCGTTGAGTTGAAGACCTACTCTGGCTGCTTCCTAGGTCAATCACCTGGTATTCTCACGCAGGTCATTAAACTTGGATGACAGTAACACAATGTCGTCCGCAAAATTAAGGTCCTCCAGCACTGGCGTGAAATTCATCGCATCCCTCTTTTCTTGTCTGCTGTTACCTTCGTCATGACCCAATCAATGACCAGTGAGAAAAGGAATCCCGACATCACACATCCCTGCTTTACTCCTGACTTGATCTTGAACCTGTTTGATGTCTCATTTTCGTCGATTACCGCGCACTCACAACCCTTGTCAGGGTAATGGGCTCCTGCCCTTGTACATGTCTGCTATCACTCTCACCGTCTTGTTTGGCATCCCATATCTCCTCATGATGTTCCACAAGGCTTTTTCAAAGTCCACAAAGTGTATGTACAGACCTGATCTCCACTCTCTAGCCTGCTCTAAGATATTTCTCAATAGAAAAATCTGTTCTTTGCGTAGCCTCCTGTCTACACCTTCTTTGATCCGCTTAAATAGCATCCTACAGAATATCTTACTGATGACCGGTAGTAAGGTCACTCCTCTCCCGTTGTTACAATAGCACGGATCACCCTTTTTAAATATATATCTTGATTATAAGACCTTCCTTCCACATGTCTGGCCACTTCTCCGTGTCCCAAAGCCTGTTGCAGCTTCTAGTTAGTCTCTCCTCTCAGTAGTTCCAGGCCAACTTCATCTAGTTCAGCTGCTTTCCCTCTCCTTGTCCTCTTCAACGCATTGTTGACCTCCTGCACTCGCCATCTCCCTAAACCTATTTCCTTGATCTCTTCCATCTCTTCTATCCCGTCTTCATCCACTGGGTTTGTTGGGTCATCTTTGTTTAGTATTTTACTAAAGTGCTCAACCCATCTCTGCAGATCATCTTGGGTTTCTGTCTTCAGCACTCCTTGTTTGTCCTTCACCCCTGCAGGTTGTCTTTCCGACGACTTTCTTTAAGGCTTCTCTGTACGATTCCAACAGCTTATCGCGTTCTTCCTGTGGGTATATTATTCTGTGTCGCCTAATGCTTCAAACCTGTTCTTCACTTCAACATTCTAACTTCTTCTGATCTCTTCACTTTGCAGCTTGCGTACGTCGAACCTCTGCCTGCCTTTTTCTTTTCTCTCAACCCTCGCCAGCTTTGACAAGATACGACCATTCGGCACAACATGGTCGTTCTGGTTCACCGTCTTCCCACCTAGTGACCTCGCCGTCAGCTTGTGTATTTCTTTGTGCAGGAACAACGTTCCGGTCACAACTAATCCATTCGGGCTGCACAAGTCGCAGAGTCTCTCTCCATTGTCATTCATGACCCAACACCATGGCTTCCCATCACCTCTTCTCTGTTGGAGTTGTTGTTCCTACCTTGGCATTCAGATCACCCATCACCACAATCATGTCGTTTTTGTTGCAGCTTGATACTGTGTCCTGCAGTTGTTGGGAAGAATTCATCCCTTTCCTCATCCATCGCATCATTCGTTGGTGCGTACGTTTGTATCACTGTCAACTTTTTGCGTCTTGTGTAGAACCGAGCCTTAACTTTTCTTTTGCTGAACGATGTCCAGTCCATCAAGGCTCTCTTTGCTCTTGCATTCGTCTTGATGGCTACTCCTCCTTGTTGTACCTTGCCATCACCTACGTACACCACTGTTTCACCACTTTTGCAGTGTGACTGACCTCATTCCCTTCTTCCCGCTCTCACTTATTCCTAACACTTCGATCCCATAGACTTGGCCACTCGCGTTGTTTTTGTCATCTTTATCTTTGTCCTCACGTTCCAGCACCCGATGTTAGTTTGTTGTCTGGGGGATTTTATGGGACCTATCGGCCTATGGGCTTCTGGCTGGCTCTGACCCAAGAGCGTCATGACCGGTCCCAGCAACGAAACCCATTGTTTGGGCTTTATCATTTAAAAAGCTTCAGGTTTCTGAAACTGTGTACTTTTTTATGGGCAACCCTGCGCTCAACCCACAACCTGGAGGGCTAGGGGCTCTTGGTCTGGAATCTACCCTTCGACCTGTTCGGCATGGGTCGCCCTACCAAGAGTACAATACTCCAGCCGACAGAGCTCTAGGGGTCATAGAGACACACAAACTATCCCACAGCGGTGAGGTGGTGAAGCCATCGGCCGGGATAGGCAAGTCTTTTACACCTAGAAATTTCGGCGTGTCTTCCAGTTTTGATCTTAAGTTTGCGGTTACTTATTCGCAGTTTTACCATAGGTTTTTGTTTCTAGTTAGATCCAGATAAATTGAAGGTGTATAACTATAAAAATCTAGTTTTTGCGAGTGCTAGATAGTATTTTTCCAATAAATGACGCATTTCTCTTTCATCAAAATCTTCTTGGCGTTTGATCGTACTGTCATCGAAAGCGTCATGATTGAAGTCAGTAAAATCATAGTAGTTGAGCTTCTTCTTGAGTTTGGAACAAAAGCTATTTTTACCATTACAGTGGAGATCAATTGACATTAGAAGAGGGTCTCAATGGGGTTAACGGTCAACCTACCCTGGGTGCCAGAGGCTTTCTCGCGGTCATATTACGCGCCTCTTATGTTTCTTTCATTTGCTCGCCAAGCGTGCCGCGAGAGAGCCTCTGGTACCCAGGGTACCGTCAACCGTCAAATGACTGAAATTTTAACTGTCAACCGACAAAAGGGGGGATTTTATATCGTGAGCCTTTAGTGGAGGGTAAAGTGACAAGCATCAAATTGATGAAACTCTAACCACCAACCGACAAATGAAGAAATTTTCACCGTCAACCGTAAACGTTTGACATGAACGGGTTTGATAGTCAAGGATCCAAAGATCGGAAAGTCAGCCGTGACCGTCAATATGCTAGTTTTTGTACCGTCCCTGACTGTCAAAGCCATACCGCCATTACGACCCTCTCGACCCTCTGCAAAGATAACTTTCCTCATAAAGCATTTTCTTATTTATATCAACGACCAAAGGACATTGGGCAAGTTCAGCCTGCATGCAATATTGGATGTCTTGTTATTAACTTCTAAATAACGTCAGCAAAACTGTAAATGGATTTTGTTTCAATTGGTGAACTGTACCAAGATTTGAAATCTATAATTTGTCAGTAGTATAGACACCCCAAACTTCGCAATTGTAAGTCAAAATTGGGGAGATCAACGCGTCTAATATTTTGAAAGAAAGAGATGGTTTCAAACTGCTAAAATCTTTATGTCGCCTTAGACTAAAAAGAGCATGAAAGCTCTTTTCTTTTAAGTGATCTAGCGACATGGTAAAGTTTCCGGATGAAGAAATGCGAGTCCTTTTAAATTAAAGTAGGTAAAATTTTAAACAGTGTCAACCTTTGTGAAACGTAAAATCATTTTTTCTTTGCGCGCTGTTGAAAGACCATAACCTTGGTTTCCTTATTATTTACTGATGTAAGTTTAACATCGATGATCTGCAATATGAAGACAACGTAATTTTGAAGTCCTGCTTTTGATCGTGACAGTATAATTAAATCTTGTTCTTGTAAAATAAAGTTTAATTTGGTGCTATTTGGTAAAACAAAAGGAGATAAACAAAGAAGGGGGGTAGTTTCTAAAGAATCTGTGGTGCTGCGTCGGTGGGGAGGTGAAACACAAAATCTTGGATTTATCAGCTGAGTTAATAAGGTAAATTGGCCACCGTAAAGAGATTGAAAGCTGACGTTTCGAGCGTTAGCCCTTCGTCAGAGCGAATCAAGGAATTGTGGGTTGCACTTGGTTTATATGGGGAGTGGGGGAACTATGCTATTGGTAGGAATATGGCAACCGGAAAAACAAGAATAAATTAGTTGAATGAAAAGCGTTCGTTGATACCGTGGGGATTAAGTGTGCCGATTTGAAAAAAAAAATTTGTTCTAGATTTTTACGGCTTTCCGTGTTACCCCCCTGAATTCGGTTTTTTGGCAATTAAGGAGCCAAATTGAGATTTGTGAATTACATTTAGTGAGTTTACATGCCCGAGAAGCTTTTGGTCTAAAAAGAGCAAAATGGTTTTCCCAAGCAACTAGAAACACAAGGTCCTCGGTAATTTGACGGATCATTTCTTCCCCCAGACTTAAATATTGTAAAGAAGACCACCGCACCAAGTCTGAGGAAGAGTTTCTGATGGACGGACGTTATTTCATTTAGGCTAGTTTTAATCACTTGTTTGTTTTTATTCTGTCTGTTATGATGTTATGATTTGTTATTCTTCATTTCTTTTTTACTGGTATGACTGCATTTTTCTAGCCTCGACTTTTCGTAACTCATTAATAACTTTCTGCTGATCGGAGTTAAGGCGTTTACTTTGGTATGAAGTGATTAGAAATAGGACAGCCAATTGCCTTCCGAAACTTGTGGGATGTCTTTAAATTTCAAAGAGTCATCCATTGATTTAATTAACCGATCATAGTACGCCCTTTATAAAAGTTGTGTCATATTATTTTATTACATGGACAAGAGTGTTTCAGTGGAAAATAGACCACTCGTAAAGTTCATACGAAACTACATCCGGGACTCGAGTGGCGAATTTTCCATATCCTCACCAGTCTCGAGAATATCGATGACTCCATTTCCGCTCTTTACACTGTTGCCTGTGCAAAAATACTCTTATCTATGTGATAAAAAGGAAATTACACGGCGGCTTGAAAATATGAAGTTTATTTTCTTGTGTTAAAAAACAATATTTGACTCACTCGCGCAGTACAGTAACTGTTTTTACTACTCCAAAATAAAATTCATGTCTTCGCGCCGCCGTGTAATATCCTCAATATGTACGACTTGATTTCTTAGCGCAGGTGGTAATATTAGAGAACGATGGCACACAGAGTCGTTGAAAAGTATGCATTCCTTGGACTTTTGGAAACTTTGCCTCAACACTTTGTATTGTTGTTGTTGTTGTTTTTTTTTTCGATTGCAATCATTTACTTGTCTACTTCAATTAGACCACTATTTCGCTGAAAGAAATCTCGGTCTCTCAGACTAATTATTGATAAAACATTCTTGCAATGGAAAGTGCAGAGGGAAATGTCTGGAACCGGGAGTGAAGGTAGGGAAAATAGGGAGTTTACAACCCCCTCCCCCGAATTACGCTTTACCCCAAAAATTTCCGACGAGTTTAATTTCGAACAAAAATTAGCCGTCCGAAATTTTTAACGTCAGAAAACTTTACAGTGCTCAGTAGGCCTAAGACTTTGAAACTGTGGAGTTGTTAGTTCACATTGTGCAATGGTGAAGAACCATTTGTGGAACAAAAGAGCAGTATTTTGTTCTGTTGTACATTACGCCGAAGTAGATACATTTTTAAAGTCAGGTTTTCTTCGTATTGTTGGCATACACAACTCCGCTCTTTGTATGAGAAGTTAATACATGTGGAAAGCAAAACTGAAAAGCTTTCAACGAAAAGTGTTTATCAGTCAAGTCTTAGTTTCTCTCCATGCTATCACCCTCACTGTTATCCCTTTCTTTGTTTTGTCGCTTGCAACAAGTTTTGGGTTGGCTTGAATTGAAAATTGAAGCTGAAGATCCTTACGAGGATAGAGATTACAGTTAACTCGCCTTTATTTGCTGCATAAATCTCATAACGGCAGGAGATCTTAGCAAGCTCTGTTGAGCTTTTCTGAGAAGATCAACCTCAGTTCAATAACCTGATTTAAAATAGCAGATGGGTTTTATTACTAAATCTATCTCTAACACGTATTACACTTGATTTTGTACATAATCTTGTTAACTTTCGTACAAGAATTATATGATTGTAATATTCTTAATTCCTTAGGTAACTCGTTCCTAATTTGTGCTTCCCTAAATTTGAAAGAAAATTTCCCATGATTTGTCCTCCTATAATCCATATATATGTTCGATGCAGATCGATTATTATGACCATGTATTTCTTTGTTTAATGTGAAGTAATTAGTGAAATAGATTAGTTTAATGCAGAGAAAGTTCACTTTCGACCCTCAAAGATTGTATTGGTAAATTTAGGATTCTGATCAGTTTTCGTTTCTCGTTTTGGCAACCTTTATTAATATAAGCTTATTTAAAAAGCGTAGTTCCCAGTTAGGTAGGGGTCAAATTGAAGCTTCAACATCCCCCCGGGCAAACCCCGGGCATTTGACTGTGCATCGTGCCCGGGGAGGGGGAAATTTGAACGTTGCCTTGCAAGGGTGGGGAATTTGAACCAGATTTATCTCTTGTTCTAGCGTAATATGCCCGTGAGTTTTTTTTTTGGTTTTTGCAGGGTTTGACGGATTTCCAAGATATAATTTCGCCTTTGTTAGAGAATAACGCGCTCAAAACAGTCTTTAAATGAAGTCTGAAGGTGTCATTACGGCATATCTCTCTCTGAAAAGCGTGAACAGTGTTTGATTGAAGACGAAATTTGTCTTTGAGGAGAGGTATTTCAGTAACAGTGGGTGGGGCATTGAACGGCTTTTTTGCCCCGAGCGGAGGGAATTTGAACAAGCCAATCTTCAAAAGTTCAAATGCCCGGGGGGTTGCCCGGAGGGATGTTGAAGCTTCAATTTGACTGGTACATTAGTGCCCGAAACTTTGGTGCGAATTTCGACCGAAACTGACTCAGTCCGAAAATTGTATGTCCGAAATGAAACATGCGTAAACGCGTCCGAAATTTTGGGTTTAAGTGCATCAGCCGTTCAAATTAAGGATGGCGTGGAAACACTTCGAGGGCGTTAGGGACTTCTGAGACTCATTCTCATCGATCTTTAATACAGTAGCGGAAAAATTCAACAAGTCTTTTCGAACAAACAAATTTTATCCCCAGGGAATCGGAAGGGTCACGTGATTCGACACGGGGGAGCCGCGCGTGGGAGGATCAAAAGCATCATCTCCAACAACATCGTCGTTATTCTTCCCAGCACGCGAACGAAAACTTGCAGAGTGAGTGTGACAGCACGGTTGCACGAAAGAAAATGTCTTCTTCATATGGTAAGTTGACAGAACGTCTTTGTCCTTTCTTAGCTAAGCCATTTTATCAAGGTAAGTTTCTCCAAACGTTTTATGGAATTTATAAGACGTCGATAAAGGTGTTAGCAATCAGTAGCATGCAGTACATTTAAGCTTATAAAAGCGAATAAAAACGTTTGAACAGGGCAGAAAGCTTATAGGTCTGTTTTTTGAAAGCGTAGGCTTCTTTCTTAGGTAAAGTAAGCTTTGGCGTTTAACACATAAGGTTTAGAAAGCCGAAAAAGACAGAGTGTAGACTCCGAACGTAAATGCGTCAAAAGTGAGGTGTGAAAAATTCGCGGTGATACAGACAACTGTAAGCTAAACTTATCTTTAATACGCCTTCCATGGTTTCTTCGGTTTATAGCACTTGAAAATGTTTGTCGAAAGCTATTAAGCCTTCTACAAAGTGTGACCTTCATGGTATACCGTGGGGTGCGGCTAGGTCAAAGGTTAATAATATTTAAAAGCTGAGCTGAAGTTGTTTACCATGCATATAAAAGTGTGCGAATGGTTTGCAGATACAACTTCACCAGTTTTGTGCCTGTACACTTGTTTATGTCGGTAAATGACAGATATAATCAATGTTTCTTGTTTGTGATTCTGGGTTTCATCAATTATCTTTATTTTTAAAATATATGTTCTTTAATTTGCCATATGTGCATGAATACAAAAGAAAAGAAGTCATTTAATACTAAATACATTTGGCTGACACTTTATAGAGCAGTTTTCAATTGAGTGTTGAAAGCAATGTTGTGTTTGCTTTGGTTTTGCTTTACTATGCTCTATGATCTCTGATTAGTTTAAAAAGTGCGTACCGCTTTCTCAACCAATCAGATGAAAAACCAAAGCGCTTAACACTACTTACTTGTATTTTCTTCAATTTAAGATTGGTGATTGGTTCGTTTTGTGTTTTGTTCTTGTTGTGGTTGTTTAGTAATAACTTTGGTTTTGGTTTTACTATACTCATTTGAAAACCACTTTAAACTATTTTGTCTTAACTAATCATCACTTTTTGCCTCATCATAACAGATTGTCTTTATCTATGAGATTTGTTTCACGTCATATATACTGTCATTGATGGAAAAAGTGTGTGGATGTCCCATAAATGCATTTATGCTGGTCAGTTGCAAACGTTTTGATTATTTCAAGTTTATGTTACATCTGTGGGTTGTTCTGTATCACTTTGTTTACATAATAAAAGTATTTTAAATATTCTGTATGCCATTAATATTGTGTGTAGTTATGTGCAATACAGTTGTGACAGTAAACATACACAATTTTTTAAACCTTATTTTGTAAGTTGGCAGATTTTGCTATACTGGGATAACATACATGTACGTCACCATAATAATGCTGTCACATCAACCTTATCCAGTGAAGTAATTCAATTCATGTCACACAATACTGTTGTGACAAGTTACTTGCAGATTTCACAACATCTTTTCTTCGAAGGATCAGATTGTTTACATGTACGTTACTACGATAATCTTGTCACATCAACATTCTTTGGTGATGCACACCTCTTAATGTCAGACAATATTGTTATGACAAGTTAAAATTATGAACATTGCCTTTGAACAACTTATGTTAACTTGACTTAGACACACATCAGGGCTCTCATTAAGGGCCATAACCTGTAGCACTTGTTATGGCTGAATTTATGCGTTTATGGCTGAATTTATTTGAGAGATCTTGATATAAGGGGTGAACTTGCCTCTTGATGGAATAATTTACTTACAAAGCAACAAATTTGTTATGGGTATGACAATCAAAACAACAGCTGAGTCAAAACTTGATGACAGTCCTGCACATTCTGTTTTGTCCTAGAATACTGTTTTCTAAAGGCAAATTCTGTTATATCTATATATCAGGCTGTTTGCGTGGCCTCGATTATAACCTTGTCCATCAACTTTAGTTCTATTTATGTCACACAATATTGCTGTGACAGGAAACATCCACATTCCTTCAAGCTCTCTTTTGTGAGGTTAGATCAATTCTGTCATATCTCGTTGGTTACATATTAACACATCCACATCTTGTGGTCACACACTCCTATTTACATGTATGTCACACAATACTGTTTTGAAAGTAACAAGCAAATCCTTAAAGGTTGTTTGCACACGTTGATGACCTTATTGCATCAACAGTATATACAGCTGTACAACATGTAGTCACACACTCCTTTTTATGTCATACAGTGGTGGCACTGCACATGAAAATTCCTGGCAGTGTATTCTCTTAGGGTAAAAACATTTTCATGGCCATTATAATTAAATCAAGTCACTTTAGCATTATCAAGTCACACATTCTATTTACATCACTCTGTAATGTTGTGACAGGGAACATGCACATTTCCTGACAACTAATTTCCTGAGAGCACAACCCTTATTCTGCATCATCAGATTGCTTCCTTGTAGGGCTGTGATAATTTTTTCATGTCAAGTAATGTTACCAAGTCACACATTCTACATTCCATCACACAGTCGTTGTGGGAGGGAAAAGTACATACAACTGTTTACAAATGTATGATCATGTAACAATCCTTCTGCACTTTTGGAGCTTTTGGGTCAGCTACGGTCAAGTGTTCAGAATTCTAATGCATTCCATGCAAAGGCATAATTGAGGTTAGCATATTGTTGTGACACTGATAGGAAGCGTGAATGAGTATTCCCCCACAGCTATATACATCAATTTTTGATAGTGACAGTTTCTTATTGATTGACCAATTGATTTGAGACCCTTTCATTTTGTAAAAAGGTTGTGGACTGGGGATACTAGCCTTCAAGAATATGGGCAGAGTTCACAGTGCTGGCAAGGATGTAGCCTAGCCAGAAATCTCAAAGAATAAACCATTTATATACAGCTCATTGTGGATTAAATGACAATATGCTGATTGAACAATAAGGAACAGGTTAGTGCACATGGTTGTCATTCACTTTTCTCTTTTATTATATGTAAACGTTTTGTCATAAATGCTGAACTTGATTTAGGATTTCCTCGTACCTGCAATGTAAAATCTGGTGTCCGTGATTCTACAACTATATATAGTATTTTTGCTCCAGTGTTACATACTGTATAGTGCATAAAAATAGGCCGTA
>Ga0126336_10000722_pt1 | contig 14866 bp, 4 predicted proteins | sample SidCmetagenome_FD_92530 | JGI IMG/M metagenome (GOLD analysis project Ga0126336, IMG submission 92530) | Coral microbial communities from El Islote,Puerto Morelos, Mexico - Siderastrea C C metagenome | ecosystem: Host-associated > Invertebrates > Cnidaria > Coral | place: El Islote,Puerto...
TGAAAACTAACTCTAATTGAAAACTAACTCTAAAATTGACAAATTTTAACAGAAAAATTACGAAAAGCATGCTTGGTACAAAATTTGATCGGTTTGCCATGTGGAAGTTATAAATGTTGAGGTTTCTTCGATACCGGAAAATTTAACGTTACGTTATACGGTCAGCAGTATTCAAGCGTGTGCGTGCACACAGAGTTCCACAGATTAAGCCCAACGTGGTTAGTCCCCTTAAGGTGCAACTTCGAGACCTTCGCCGGCGCAGAACTTAGTTAATTATTAGTGTTACACAAAGTCATGGAATTTATCGATACTCTTCAGAGTACATGATCCAGATACCAGCATTAAGGTCAGCTCTAAATAAACTAATACTACAAAACTTCTATTATGTAACGAGCTCAATGATCGTACGTTCGATTAACATCAACATATTTATTTCTTATGGAATGGCCGACGTAAAGACTCGATAACGGGAACTTAGCCTATACATTTGAGACTGCGGTTTCGGTATTTTGGTCAATTTCAATGCGGTATTGCGGTATTTATACGTTTTTTTTGTGCCGGTTTTGCAGTTTTCGGACCCCCCTTACGCCCCCTCTGTTGAGGACGATCAAAGAAAATCAAGTGACAAAACTGAAGGCAGTCATTAACCATGTGGCGGTCCCAAATTGACGGATGGACCATCAGAAAAGGTAAACAACCTACAAGTAACAACGGCTGCTCACCATGCAATCATGTCCGCGGAGATTGCATGGAATAATGTTGCTCACCTCAGAAATGAAGCTAAGGATGACAGACAAAAACGTTTCAAGATCCGACCTGATTAAAAAAGAAGATGAAGATACAGAGGATCCTACAGAGTCAGTCTCACCGATCATTATCTGAGCAGTTTGTGCTAGTACGGTGGTGATCCTGTGCATGCTCACAGGTCTGGCATGTCTGGCGTATGTTGTTAGTATTCTATCGTTTCAATCATAACGTATGATTAGTACCAAACATTTTTTACTGTCTTCAATAACATCCCGGCTTAACTGACAGCCTACTAATAACATCCTGACTTCGTCCACCATTCAGGTCAATAACCAGAGGACCCAGAGACTTATGCCATCTACTGACGATTGACAATTTTCACCGACTCTGATGGTGACTTCCGCTCGGGTTGTCGAAACGTCAGTCAATGTCGGGCACTACATACAGTCGAACCTCGATTTAACGAAGAGCTAAGGGACTGGGGAAATTGGTTCGTTTTATCGCGGGTTCGTTATATCCGGGTACTTTTCCATCCACTTACTATTACTGGGTTGAAAAATATTCAAATGACAAACAAAGCAGCACGGATGATCAGACTACCTGGAAACATTTGACTTTGCAGGACATCAACACTACACTAACAGAACTTCAACAGAGCAGGGTTGCAGCCGTAGAGAGCTGTTTCGTTCTATTAGTGTCGTGTTGATGGCTTGCAAAGTCAAATCTTTCTACGTAGTCAGATCAGCGTTGCTGCTGTGTTTGTCATTTGAATATTTCTTTGGCTGATTAGGTTTGTTTTACTAGATCCTACGTACACGTACAGCACTTTCGTTTGCGGTCCTTTACTGATATTGTTCTATTGAAAAAATCGTTCGTTATACCGAGGACTTTGCTATATAGAGGTTCGTTAAATCGAGGTTCTACTGTCCAGTTCTTCTCAGGAGTACACTCACCCAATCGTACAATCATACAAATTCAGGCGCTCCGATTTCGGTCTTTTTTGGCGATTTGAGGAAACTGGTAACGGTATACATGACCAGGAAACGTACCGTAAGCCGGGGGCTTTTATTCAAAACTAGACCTCGTAGGTCCGACGTTTATTCAGGGCCTCGCGCTTATTAAATAGGGGCATTTTTATCATTTTTGATAGGGTAAATTTTACTGGTACTATAAATTGACTAAATTTACAGCAAAATATAGGGAAAAAACTACATAAGAGTGGTTTAACGTCGGGCCAAATTAAAGACTTACTAATGCACGGTGGGAGCAAGACATTGATCTAAAAGGAGTCTAAAACATTCTTTTTTTACTTCAGTTTCTTAAAAAAAAACACTGCAAGAGTGCATCTTTGTATGCTCGGTAAGCAGGTAATTATAAGAAGTGTAAATTTACGTGATCCTGGGCTCCTGACGTGATAAGCTTCTCCCGTAACACAATGAGAGCACTATTAAACGGCTTTTATGTACATGACGATATGCCGCTACACGTCTTATAAACTTGTCAAGGAAACATGAACACGGCACTGGCTCCCTATTAGTCCTGCTTTTTCTTCAAGTTTCTATTTATCACCTAAGGCCAGCCAGTTTAGAACAATCTGGCTTACCAGCAGGCGCTTGAGTAGGATTAGGGACCTTTAGATCAGACTACGAGTACGAGATTGAGTACGAGTTCGACTTTTGAATTTCAGACCAGTTACGTTTCCAGAGACCTCACTTCTTTGTGCTGTTTAACAGTAAAGAAGGAAGATTCAGGAATGAGATTGTTATGAGAGGTGATAATGTAAAGCCTGCAAACTGGAATTGAAAACTCGTACTCGTGCTCAAATCCTAAGTTGCCTATTATGGGGCGCGCGGTGCGGCGTTGGGGAACGCGCAATCGGAGACGCACGAAGACAACGGGAAAAAAGAAATTTCCAGTTGTCCTAGGGCGAGATCCTCGAACCACCGATCGCGCGTTCCCCAACATCGCACCGCGCGCCCCATAATTCAAGCGCCTGCTTCGCAGGCTGACGATCTTCTAAGAAGCTCGTTCATACATAAAAAGCACCAAAGGTTTTTTTCCGAGTAATTAATTCACAGAATCCAAGGATGGCACGAGTGAATCCAATCTTGTACCCAGACTCCCCTGTTCTAGGGAAACGCGGGATTGACGCGAGTTGTGATTGGGCAGTTGACGCGGGAAAGCATGCTAATACAATTGCTGTAGTCTCTCTCTCGTGCATCTCGCTAAACTACTCCCAGCTAGGCGTGCGTCTCCTTAAATTCCCGAACTTTTTGGGCCGATTTCGGCACCATAATTCACGCTATCTCGAAAACATAAACGTTTCTAAGCATAAAACTTTGCCCTAAGTTAAAACGGTTCTTACCTTATATGTAAAGACATGGCAAAAAAAAAAAAACCGCTTTGCAGAATTATTGGTTCATATCAGTTCTACAAATTGCTTTTCGGGGCTTTGGAGAAACGCATAGCGGGATGGAACAAGGGTACTTGTCTTTACAAAAGTTGCCCTTTTATAGTGTACACTCGGGGAACAGTATGAAGCAGCCGGCATGCCTTCTCTATTTCTAAATGGACACAACATGATGGAAGACACCTGTCCTCAATCGATCATGGAAGGGTTGGGGTTAGGATAGCGCGAGGCTCAAGTATGGGTAATTTTACGAACACCGTGAAAAACAGCGAGTATCAGTGAAGAATAGACAGTATAGCTAGTTTACATTGCCTTAAACACTTTTCTATAGTTGACTTCTGCTGTTCACCATGCAATGTATTATCGGTTCTTTATCAAGCGGGTATTTTTCATGGCATAGAGATAACAAGTGCTCTAGCACAAGGTGTTGAAGGAATTCAAATAGATCCTCGAGAATTTTGCCCAAAAATAGTAAAAATAATAATGCTATTTTTGCCAGGAGAATCCAGAAAATTTGCAGTTGATGTAAAATCCCATTTAAACTTGAAAATGTTTTGTCTGGCTATTCGATTAATGAATAACTTTCGGTTTGTTCCTGCATTTTTGAATATCGAATGTCCTTTCATTAAGCATGTGGGTTCGAGCCGCCCGAAGAAAAGATAAAACAGCAATAATTGGATCTGAAAGATGAAAGGACTACCGACCCTCAAAGGTAAACAGAGCGATGGAGAAGAGAGACATTTTTTCCCATCTAACCTAAGTAGGTTGAAATATACGAGATAAGGTGCCAGAAAAATCAACAAAAGCCAATAAAAAGAGCTGGCGATGTATGGTTTTACTCGGGCAGCTTGAATAGATTGCTAAGGCTAGTAATTTTAACCGACGTAAGTGTTATAATAAACGAAGATCAGATCGACGGACTAAAATATCCGAATCTTCAAAACATGCGCCGCGTGGTCTGGGATGGAAAATAAACATTGAATAATTAGCACAAAACAGATATCTTTTTGTACCACGGACGTTTCTAACAGTACATTGTCAATTTTACAATCGAATTTTGTTACTGGTAAGCGTATTAAACAAGGGATCACAACAGTGAAGGTGTTAGAACAGTCGTGAAACAAACACATGTCGATTTCAGAGCAACTATCGCTAGCTATCGCCATGCAATCCCTCACCTACCCTGGGTGTTTGATCTCCAAGAAAAAATAAGACTCTGAAGATTTCAAAATCATCTTTTTCTTTCCAACTTTATGTCTCGATTGCCTATGTACATATGAATCGTGGTACAAAAACACAAACTAACAACAAACTACTCACATAACCTCTATAAAACCAACAGTTTTTCAACCATAACAAATATCTTAAATTGTCTTCTCAAAATGAAGGAAAAGTCCACAGAAGGTGCTCGCATTTTTCGCGACGCTACAGGACAACTGTGAAACACGACGTCAAAAAAAGCAACAACGAAAACAGTATCAACGATTAGCAGTTTGAATTTGGCTGACTGTTCATAGTCAGTGTTGTTTTTGGTTCGTCTACAAAATGGATTTTCTCTCGCTACATTCAATCACAAATTAGGTGCTAATTGCTTACTACCAGGCCAGTGTGTTTTTCAGACGAAGAATCGTCTATTACAAAACTCCGCCAGTTTCGAATGATTTGACTTCGCAACTTAACGAGAAAAGTGCTTATCCAACCCGGAGGAGAATAGAGCAAACCGTTCTCATCCTTTGTGAATCTTTTCTCTAGCCGACTACCCTGATTCCTTTCAACAGCATTACAATACCGCCTGTAAGACTTCAAACAGTCGTTTCGTTTGAATTTTGTCCGCCATTCCTTTGACACTGTGGACGAGGTGGCTTTTTCCCGGTCACTAAATAATAAAACTTTTTCCACGACTGCAGTGTTTTAGGCGACCATATCCACATTCCCGAAATAGTCCCGACAAAGAGCGACATAAAGATCTTCAACAGGAATATCCCGAGATTTGGGTCGGCGATTCTGTCCTCTCGTTTACCATAAAACCAGTACTCTTTATTCGCATACTCGTAGAAGTAGCAAGCGATAACTGCAGTGGCTGGAACGGTTGAGAAAACCGAGAAAATCCCGAGACGAACGATGAGTCTTTCTAGTTTATTCGTCTCACTTTTCGTATTTCCGTCGCGCTGAATAGTAGCGCGGATGCGAAACAAGGCCACAAAGCCAGCGATTAAAAACAACGTGCCGATAATTAGATATGTAAACTCCGGTCCCAGAACGAACGCAGCCAGAGCGATCAAGTCTTGATTTCCAACAAAACAGAGTCCGGTTAATTCATCGCCGTCGATTTTGCGAGTTATGAGGATAAATATTGTTTTGATACAAGGCAATGTCCACGCAATACCATGAAACAAAGTCGAGTAAGAACCAATCGCTTCGTAACCCCATTTCATCCCTGCTGCAAGGAACCAAGTTAGCGCCAAAATAACCCACCAAATTGTCGCTGCCATACTAAAGAAGTACTGCACCAAGAACACAATCGCACATCCAGTGTTACGAAGACCGTCTTGAATAAGAAATTTAGGCCCGTTGTACTCTTGATCACACGAGATTGCTTCGCGACCAGCTGCCAGTCGAACGATAAATGAAATGGAGTAAAGATTGTAACACAGTGCAAGCCATACGATCGACCGTTCGGGGTATTTGAAACGTACAGTGTCCACAAAAAACGTACTGAGAACAGCAAAAGTCGACACAAAACACACTATAGACCACGCAGCCATCCATTTGTCCACTGTGTTTTTATCCGAAGTTTTAAAGATGCCTTCTTGATTACACAACACAGCACACGACTCGGTGTTCTTGACATAATAGTAATTGACGCTATTTTTGAATTTCCTGCACTGTTCTGAACCAGTGTTTTGCCGTCCCGCTGGCGTCGCTGTAGCGCTTTCATTCGGCGCTTTGCTGCTAAAATCTAAGATCGGTTTGGGGCTTGAACTATCCGTGATGTTTGGACCAGGCATACACATTGATCGATCATTGTTTTCGTTCAAGAACTTGGTGCAGTTGAGGTTCACAGGCCATGAAATGCCGAACTCAGAGAGCACGGGAAGGCATTTCTTGCGCGCGTGTTCGCACAGTGGACGACAGGAGGTGATCATTACATCAACCATCTCAGTACACATTGGGAAATACGCCGAGCACAAGAAAAACTTCAACTGACTGGCGCAATTAAAACGAATCAAGGGTTCAAACTCATTGAGTTCTTGCTGGGCCTCCTCTTGTGTGTCGTGACCAAGCATATTGGGCATACGAGTAAAGTTATAGCCAGTATCGCTGCACATTGAAACAGTTATCTTCTCACACTGCCATCCTTTCTTTCTGAATGCTTGTCCACAGGCGATGAAACTTGTCAAAAACACAACAAAAACCAACGAATGCTCGACCGCCTTCATGGTCGATTTAGCTATTTCACGCCAGTTGAAAGTCAGCTTTCAACCCTCGCGAGTTGCAGCTCTAGAAATCTCCACAGAATATCCTTCGATTTTCCCAGCTCTTCGCACGCTGATCAGTTCTTAGTGATTTTAGCTCTAATTTGGTTTTTGAGTTACGTACAAAAGTTCGTTCGCTGGAGCGGAATTCACAAATGCTAAAAGTAAGCAAAAGTTCGTCTGCATGTGAATTGGAAACCGTGTTGTCTTTTGTGCCCTTCACGGCCTGCACACGTTTTGACCAATCAGAGCGCGTTCGGCTGATTAAAGACCACGCCTATCAAAACCATCTGTCAATTAGTTTTAATTTTGTTCCGGGACGTGATTGGTTGATCAAATAACCAAAGCAAACCAAGCAAAATGCATCGTGCTTGCTTTTAATTTGCAAACTCTTTTCCTATTTACACAGATGAAAGGCTTTCTTTTAGTCTTTGTTAGGAGAACAGTTTCATCAAGCTGCCTACGGTGTACAATTTTGTCAGATTAGAGCACCGCATGACCGGATGAGCTGATTTGCGTGGCTTTGAGGATCAGAGAGCCGCGAAGATAACACTTGAAAACGTTACAGCTGATGTGTTTCACCCAAGCTTTTTTTCACCATTTATTTCCATGTGTCCTTACTGTTAACTCAAAGTTATTTTCAGGTTTCATTGTCCTCTTCACGTTTTTCGAAGTTGCTAGTTTAGATGCAGAAGATAAACTCTCACAGTGCAACAAGTGCTCCAATTAGTAAACCAGTTATGGGCCATTGTTGTTTCACATTGCCTGTGATATAATCAGGATAAAATTAATCCTGTACGCGGATACAGTGATACTTCCTTTTGTCGCACTTTGAGCTTTTCAATGAAGTAAATTGTGTGCGCGTGGAAAGATAATTTGGACAGCCACAATCGTGCAAGAATCTTCTACGCGGTTTATCTCTTGTCCCTTATGGTCACAGTTGTAACGAATCAATCTGATAAAGGATTTAAATTTTTCTGCGTCTGGTTGCTTTTAGATTCGATTATTTCGAATAGTAAATTTCACTAAAAGTGCCTGGAAAACAAAAGTGTGAAAAACATTTAAGTTTTTCTACATTTCCTTGATACGGTTGCTTTTCCGCCCTAAATGTTAATCATCGTTAAACACAAATAAAACATTCTAAAATAAAGTAAGCCGTATTTCAAGAGTAGTGCTAACATGATTGATGATCCCAGCTTAGTTAAAACGACAAAAGAGAACACCTGCGATTATTTCTCAATTACCGAACAGAGCTTAGTGTTAGCTTCCGTGAAAAAACAACTCCTTTTTATAGGAAGAATTAATGCACCTCTATAATACGGATTAAGGTTTGTTGACTTAAACATTTTCCCATGCTGTTCGATTTTCAAATAATCACTAGTATTTCGCGTGGATTCATTGGGAAATTTAGCACCTAGAGTCTCCAAATAAAAAGACTCCACCTTTCCCTGTAATCGTCAGTTCATTTATCGCCTATTCATTCTGTGTCAGGTGCCGGTGTCAGGATGTTCCATGAGGTCAGAATTCTTGCTGAGATATGGAAAACTGATCTTGTTGCTAAGTTTACCGACATCTAATTAAAGAGAAACATTTCGCCTCTGAGTTCCTGTGTTCATATGCATGCATGGCTTCACCTTATTTGAAATCAACAGATTGGGCAATACTTCGGTGCTGCACGTTGAGTCCTGTGGATAAAATCGTAAAGCTTGGTATTTCATACATTTTAAAAAGCTATGTTACTAGGTAGTAACGTTCTAATGCTATAAATTTCTTTGTGCTGCATAAGTGGGCGACATGTTGATTCAGTCCGCTTCTGAGTTTGTCCAGTAAAATCCTAATGTGTGACCATTCAATTGTAAGCCGTGGAGCCGCTGTGGTTAAAAATCCTTGCAATTCACGATGATGTTATTATGTAGTGAGAGAAGGTTCCAAATTTTGAGCCGAGTGTAGATGAAATCCTGGAGTGGAACTATTCAAATGAAATCCACTGAGAAGTAAATTTAAAGAAGAAAAGTTCCACTTCCGTACAAACTACTGAGTGGGAGACCCAACGACATGATCATTCTCAGCCAATTTTAATATGATGAAAGGAAACCAGAAAATTTACCTGGACCGGTGGACTCAGCAGCCCGTTTCAGTGGGCTCGAAGCCGGTGGGCAGCTTTAGTTTTATTTTTCACTCTAAGATATGATAAGGAAAAGCAAACAACGCCGCTGTGGAAAAGAACATGCTCACTGTACCAGCTGAAAAAGAATTTACGGGTCATTAGAAAATTTATCTATTTACGGATGCCTCAGACCTCAAAAATTGCCACCGTCCATAGCGTTCACCGTTCAGCTCGGTTCACCAAGAAAATGATATCAAGTGGAAAAGTACCCTGTGCCAGGCTCTCGGTCAGTGGACTGAAACGAGCGAAACAGCGGGCGAGCAGCGAAAAAGGAGGCACAGAGAGAGGCTCCCACGCCTAATTTCTCCCCAGCCCCCACTCATTTTTGGCGCCAGTTTGTTTTTCGATCCGCTTTTCCTACCATCTTGGAGCCTGGAACAGGCTAGTGGAAAAGAATCACAAAATACGCCATTTTATTATTCCACTCTTGCACCATTTTACCATATAAGGTCAAGAGAACGCGCAAAATATGCCACGGTATTACACAGTAAAATTATGTATTGCACTGCAAAGTCCAGGTTTCACAGGTTTTCTGGCCGAAGGACTGGAAAAACCAAATTTTGACGTGATTTTTTCCAAGTGGAATAATAAATCTCTGATTCGATGGCTTAACATATAATACGTGCGGACATTTTTCTCATTGCTCATTTTGCTTATTACCACGCAACTTGCAAAATATCCGCACGTATTATATGTTAAACCATCGAATAAGATGTATCTATTACACGTAGTTTACTGGGTTCTCTGGTTTTGAAAGGATAGAATGAATATATGATAAATTTTTATTAGAAAATTCACTCCAGCCCACCCCCCATAAATGCTTTTGACCAAAATCAGCCGGTTTCTTTTTGGATAAGATTGCCGAAGAAAACAATAACGCCGGGTAAGAAAACTAGCCTTATTCTTATGAAAGCACGACAGTGGGGAACAGTGGTGATGTGAAATGCGGCAAAAAAACGAAGTTAAACTAATTAAATAATAGGGCAATTTTATTTCTGTTATTTCGTTTTACATTGTATTTCTGTTTTTGAGCTCCATTAAGCTCTCTGTTTTTGAACCATCACTTCCCGCCCAAAATTTTAATTTAGCGGGCGGTTCGCAGGTATTCGGCACGCGCCCCCGCGATCGTTACCGGGAAATTTAAATCACGAGCCACACACATGAAAAAACACGTGTCCACAATTAGAACTTTTGTTCCGTACCCACCCTTGTTGAAATAAAATTAAATCGTTCCTTGAATCTTCCGTTGGGTAGCTTGCATTTTTCATTTCACTATTTTTCTGAGACAAATTGCTTGAAGTTGATGCATTACATTTTATTTTGGTTCAGAAAAAACCAATGCTTTGAAAAATTCCGTTTCAGCTTCTTTCTTGTCGGGGGAGGGCAGAGGAGATGGCCTTTGAACTACCAATCCCCAGGCCTTACGCGACAGCTTCCAAACAAAATGGCGGCCGTGCTAGACCCCCGTAGACCTGATCAGAAAATCAAGAAAACGATAGATTCATAAACCGCAATTGTGCTGCGAGTATGACCGTTTTTTCAAAAATACTGCACCCCTTTAGTTCGACACTTTCTTGTTACGAATTAGCGCATACGTGGACTCCATCTTGCACCAGTGCGTCGACTGGAATCTTTCGATCATGTTTCTTGGAATCTTTGAAGATTTACGGTCTTTTGTATTTGGTAAGAGGTTAATGAGCTTAAATGTAACATCTTAGTATGCTAAGTATGTAAAAACAAGGAAGGTCACGTAACAAAAGGGAGTTATGCTCTGTAAAAACTTGTGGCCAGGTTGTTGTGTTGAGACTGCACTGCATTGCATTACGTAACGTAAAAGCTTAACTTGATCTCTGTGAATAATTTCTTGATATGACTGTCCGCTAGCGACGTTTCTTGAACCCGTGCTCTTGAGGCATGTACTGCTTTGCATTTTGTCAGCAAGACAAGATGTAAGGGTGTATCGTAGTTCCAAAGGTATGCTTCAACACAAGGAAGCAGAAAATGCTAAACAATATACTAGCATTCCTTTTTTTGGAAGTTTATGGAAGTTTCAGTCCATAATCTTCCAAGAAAAGAACGAGACCAATATCTTCCTAATATGGACCAAAGAAGCTAGTTCAATAAAGGATTTATTTTTATGGCTCTTCACAAATTTGCAAACAGCAAAGTGTATTCTTATTAGTAAGAGTGTACTACAAAGACAAAAGTAAGGAACAAACAATTTTCATCATGTCATTTTCACAGAGTTTTTGAGGGTCCTGAAGAGGTAAAATGGAAACTGGGATTTGCCTATTTTAGCTCTGGGAAAGTGAGATTTGAGGCACTGGGGCTGGGATTTGGTGACTGGGACTGGGAAAAAAGGAGCGAATTACGGAAATGGGAAAGATGTCCTATAGAGTCTATAGATCATTTGAAACTCTTGTTAAGTCCCTAAATGTATAAAAATGCAATAAAATAGTTCCTACAAAGACCTAAAAATGTTTGAAAGTCAACAGATGTCAAACCAATGTAGTTGTGACCTGATTTTAGCGCTGATTTTAAACTGTATTTACTGAAATCAGCAATTTAGTTGCACGAGGGGAAAATTAATGTTCCCACTATGAGCATGCACCTAAAGGTCAAACCATGTGCTTGATTAAATTCTCTTGTAAAATGGCGGATACAAATACAGGTGCTATTCAGAATACATTTCATCTAACAATGTTGCCATATTTGGTTAACTGTTTTCATTTTGACCACTTTTAAGATGCACTGGGATTTGTGGTAAAAATTGGACTGGGAACTGGGATTTGGGCAAAATTTGGGCTGGGAAATGGTATTTGGCCGGAGAAATGGGATTTGGATCCCCCCCTTCAGGACCCTCGTTTTTGCCAAAAATTATAGTCAAGAACGCAAGAGCAATGTTTCGACTTCATACAAAAAACAATTCCAAAACATGATTTAGTGAGATCTTTTCGTGAGCAGTCTATCTTAGCAGTCCATATAGGAAAATGTGGACCACTCAGGAAACTAATCAGAAAGCTCCTTTTCAGCAAGGACCACTTCACCCATATAGTATAAAATACATTTACTGTAACAATAATAATATAATGCAATTTCTTCAAACTCTGATTGCCAGTAACCAAGATTCTTTGGTTTCAGGTTGGTGGTGTTTTGCGGAGAGCAGGAGTAAAATATTTCAAAAACCAATATTTACTGGACGTGATTAGGTCATCATTGTTTCTGGCTGTCAATGGAGGGGCATTTGTTGTCAATATCTGCCTTTTAAGGTTTGTTTTTAAAAGGGTTGTCAAAAGTAGCCAGCTGCAGGTGAAGATCACCGCCTAATTATCTTGGCTGGCTACTCTGCTGGGCAGTTGTTTGGAAGAGATGATGTTCTGTTCCAAAAAATCCATACACTGTTAAAGATCCATTATCTGAAAACAAGCCAGTGCTTGTACAATGGTAATAAATGTAATAAGAGATTGCCAAAATTTTTTTCTCAAAAATAAAGTAAAGCCATACTTACCTATCATACCTTTCTCTTCACTTGTAAACATTCATACATAGCTTCATCAGTAGATTTCAGATAACCACAAGGTTAGGTTTATTGAAAACAGTGGCTATGCATTCACGCCTTGAAAATTTGCTTATAGCTCTCAAAGTTGACTGGAAATGTGGCTGTGCATCTACGTTGTGAAAATTAAAGGATTGGCTGAATACATTGTTGTTGGTTTTTTTTTACAGGAAACTGACAATTTTAGAATGAGGCATAATTATGTTGTAGTTCAATTTTATCCTTGGTTCAATTTTTACTTTCCCTTGTTCTCTTTATGTTAATATATGATAATGAATATGAAACAAAAGAAAATAAAAATTGAACCAAGAATAAGATTAAACTACAGCACACACACTAGCAAATGGTGCCTACCTGTAGATGTGTAGCCACAAGAAAATCATTTGTCCCTTAACCTGTAGGACCACGTTCATCCACAGTGCTTGATCTGACAACGTAGCCAATATTAGGTGGATTTGCAGTACGGCTAGAGTTGCAGGGTATTCTGCAATTTAGCCCAAAATTTTTTGTCAGTGTATTTGTCAAAGTTGCAGTTATAGATAATTAACCAAAAAACAGAAATGGAGATTGTCAGATAAGCCTGCAATAGTGACTGTTATTTCACTCTGTATCTAGAGGAGTTTTAGAGGAAACTCACCTGGAGAGGGCTGAAAGTGGCATTTCAGGTCATCTAGTAAATTTCAAAATTTTCTGCATTTTTTAGTCCTTTGAGATGGCTATTAATAGGATCAGTAGCCATGTGGCATGCAGTCTTACACAATGCACTTTCTATTTTGAACTGTTCTGGTTGCTTTCAAAATTATTTTCACAGGTCCTTGTTTTTAGAACTGTAGTCAACTCAGTAACTGACAACTACCCAGTGGGATTTGAACGTGACCTTTCTCTTGCTTGGGGTTAATTGTCCAGGGAATAGATAACTGTCTTTTGATTTTCTTGACACATTCAAGCTCCAGGCGATAAATTTTTTCCAAGGTAATTTATGTAGGTATGAATAATTAGTTGTACTTGCAATTTGAGTCTCAACAAGTCAAATTTGTCCTGGGCAAAAGTGTGTAATGTAAACATATGTAGCCATTGAGTTTAACTTTTTCCATTTCCCTAGCTGCTTCAAAACTAGTGATAGCTCCACGTGGTTTCACCCATATTATACTTTAGAGCTGAACACTTGCTGTTTTTAATCTTGTATTATTTTTGTTTAGGAAACTTCAAGGTTCATTCAGTTACTATAGCATGGTGTATGTTCCTGCTCTCATAGCATCTTTTTTAGCCATTTTAATTGAGAAAAAAGGCAGAAGAGGTACTCTGTCACTGTACATGACAAATTTGGTAAGTAATCAACACATTATGTCTCTTTGTCATGTTAATTTTCTTCAAGTAGTCATGTGATGAGAATAAAATCTCAGCTGTAGGGCACTTGTGTTTGTTCGCTTCCTTTAATGTGCCTTTCATGCAATCTCTGAATCTGACAAACTTTTGCAATTTTTACTGCCATCAATCATTAGTCCATGTACTTTCAATTGACAACCAGCAGGCTGTGAAAACCAGAGTGTATCGAAATCCACAAATCAGAGTATTGGGAGAATGTTTTACAAACTAAACCTCTTTGTGTTTTGAGACTTCCATTACAATGATCAGCAGCAGCAAAACTGTAACTGTTGCAAGTTATTGAAAGGTGCAGTACCGGTTATCTTGTATTAGCCTGAAAAAACAGCCGACGTTTCGCGAGGTCGCCACTTGCGCCCTTGCAAAATGACGTCTGAGTAATGAGCGCAGAAATTCTATACTGATGACGTGCACTACCCAGATTTTGGTAGTGCTTCTGATTGGTTGTGCTGATCAAGTGGCGACCTCGCGAAAAATGTTGGCTGTTTTCTCAGGCTAATCTCGTATCAGCTGGTACATCTTAAAAAAATTATTTACACTTAACCATTTAAGTCCGAACTTGCATATTCTCCTGAATGGCCTACATATATTTATTATAGTAAAAAGTTAGGAGAATTTGTTTTTCAATCAAGACATTCCATATTGGGTGATCATCTCCTTTATTCTCATGACCTGCTTGTTTGAACGTTTAGGGTCATTTTAAGGAGAAATTAGACACTGATCACTATCAAACTCAAAGGGTTTATGGACAAAATTGACAGTTATTGGATTCGTGAAACAAAACATTCCACATAAAATGTTACAGTCTTTCTTTTAAGTGACTTAATAGTACAGTCTATTATTCTATTATTGGGAGATTCCAGAAAATATCCATACCATACCACGGACGGCTTCCATATTTTAACCCCCCCTGCCTTCGGAACTTCCACAATTGAAACCCCCCCTCCCATTCGGATTTTCCATTTTTTTGTCAAACCCTTCCGAATTACCTGCAGGGTTCGCTAATATGCCCAATTTGACTTATTTTACGGAAAACTATTTCAAATGACTCTACTTCTATTCAGTACAGCTGGTTATAGAGGGAGTCATTATGACTCTGGAAATTCGGAATGAAAATTTAAAAAAAA